>Ga0181569_10000303_pt1 | contig 37697 bp, 35 predicted proteins | sample 101ome_19_FD_132452 | JGI IMG/M metagenome (GOLD analysis project Ga0181569, IMG submission 132452) | Coastal salt marsh microbial communities from the Groves Creek Marsh, Skidaway Island, Georgia - 101405AT metaG (megahit assembly) | ecosystem: Environmental > Aquatic > Marine > Intertidal...
ATGAATACGAAAAAATAATATTCATCGCAAATCGACTTTTATTTTCTACAAGAAATCTTGCTTTTTTGATTATTAAATCAAAGTATTCCCTTCTATTAAAAAAGCTTTCATGGACAATCTTACAACCGTCTAAAAGTTTTTGAACATCTACACCAATTATTGCAAGAGGCAAGAGCCCTACAGGACTGAATACCGAAAATCTTCCTCCAACATTATCTGGAATTAAAAAACTTTCAAGATTATTCTTTGATGCAAATTCCCAGAGTGATGTATTTTTACCAGCAATTACAGAACAATTATCTTCTGAAATTCTTACCATAGTACTAATATATTTAAGAATACTTATAGGTTCGATAGTGCCCCCCGACTTTGAGATAATAATAAATTGAGAATTATTTAAATCCCCGAGACTTAGCAGATAATTTATCCTTAATGGATCAATAGTGTCGAGAAAAAATAGTTTTCTCTTGAAGTTGTATGTCGTTCTTAAAAAAGTGTAAATTGCTTTCGTACCAAGGGTAGAGCCACCAATACCGACTATATAGATATAGTCTTTTGTAATTTTTTTGGCATAAGACAGTATAGAACTAATATCTTGCTCATGAAGAGAATAGTATCCAACAGTCCCTATCTCCTTTTTTAGGTTATTAAGAATCTCATCATTGGACTTGATTTCATAAAAATTACGTTCGTATTTCATGATTAGGGTGCCACTTACTATTTTTGATACAGTATATCTTCAATATCACATTGCGGTTTAAATCCTGGTACAACTTTTTTCAACAATTCACGTAATGCTGGCTGGTTAAAATCTTCCAATGCTATTTGCATTTGCGCCAATACAGCTTCCAATTCTTGCCACGATAATCTATCTTCTTTTGCTTTCATAATCATCTTATGGTCAGTTTGAGTAATATTATCGCCAATTAAAAGTTCTTCAAAAAGTTTTTCCCCTGGCCTTAGACCAGTAATGCTGATTTCAATATCACCCTCGGGATTAGCTTCATTCCTAACTGACAATCCACTTAAATGAATCATTTTGGTTGCCAGATCAAAAATCCTAACAGGTTCACCCATATCTAGGACAAATACTTCACCACCATGTGCCATCGAACCCGCTTGAATAACTAGCTCAACCGCTTCAGGAATTGTCATGAAATAACGCATGATATTTTTGTGAGTTACAGTTAAGGGTCCACCTTGTTGTATCTGTTTTCTAAAGAGTGGGATTACTGAACCACTGGAACCTAGAACATTCCCAAAACGCACCATAGAGAAACGAGTTTTATGCTGGCATTCAGCCAATGCCTGAAGTACTAGCTCGGCAACACGTTTAGAAGCCCCCATAGTATTGGTTGGCCTAACCGCCTTATCGGTAGATATTAAAACAAACGTCCTAACTTCAGTATTAATTGCTGCTTGCGCACAATATAGTGTGCCAAAAATATTATTAATAACGCCTTCGGTGGAATTAAACTCTACCATTGGTACATGTTTATAGGCTGCTGCATGATAGATTGTATCCACGCAGAAATGTCGACAGATACGCTCTATGCGTGACTGATTGACTACAGAACCTAATATAGGGTAGGTAATTGTTTGAGTCTTAATCAATTCTTGGTCAATGGAATATAAAGCAAGTTCGTTCTGCTCAAATAGGATGAGTTTTTTTGCGCGAAGAGCAACTATTTGACGGCACAATTCTGAACCAATTGAACCGCCAGCACCGGTTACCATGACTACTTTATCTTTAATATCGGTATGGAGTAATAACAAATTCGGCGCTACTTTGTCTCGTCCTAATATATCATCGACGCTAACCTCACGAATATCATCAATCTTCACTCGACCCTGAACCAAATCAGAAACTGAAGGCAATATTCGCACATGTACTGAATAATCTTTAAGTTTGTTAATAATCTGATTAAATTTTTCTCTAGATGAATTATCAAACGTTAATATCACCTCTTTGACTTGGTGTCTATCAATCAAATCTTTTATGTTCAGACTAGAATAAACTTTTATGTCATTTATGTTTTGCTTTATTAAGTCTTTGTTGTCATCAATAAAGGCAACAGGATTATAAATGCCGGACTTCAACATCACCTCTGCCAATTGTCGACCTCCCTCTCCTGCACCATAGATCAATACTTTTTTCTCACCTGATTTAATGAACATCTCAGACAAAATTGATCTTGCTAATATCCTCGACCCAGCAATACTTATTAATACCATTAGCCAATTTATTGCAATAACTGATCTTGGGATGCCATCAATTCCTGACATAAAAGCCAACAAACCCCAGACCAAAGCATACAAAGAGACTGCTTTAAAAACTGTCCACATTGACTTAATTCCAATATATCTAACTATTGCTCGATATAACCCAAAACGAATAAAAATAGGAATAGCTATCAACGGTGCACAAAGCATTATTAGTGTTAAGTGGTAAGATGGTTTAAACCAATATTCTAATCTAATGGAAAAAGCTAACCACAAACTGCCTAGGATTATAATTACGTCAAATGTCAGCATTAAGCTCTGCTTTTGAAAACGATTCAAATTAATCAATTTTGTAATCAATGTGAAACTCCTGAGCATCTGAGAACCTTCGCTGCAGTAAAAAATAGAATTTTTAGATCAAACCAAAATGATTGATGTTGCAAGTAGGCTAAATCATATTGAACTTTTTCTTTTATAGAAATATCATCTCTTCCTTGTATTTGTGCCCAGCCAGTAATTCCAGGCAACAACTCATCTACACCAACTTCGGTTCGCGCACGAATTAAATCATGTTGATTGAACAAAGCAGGACGAGGTCCAACAAAACTCATATCACCTTTTAGCACTGACCATAACTGTGGTAATTCATCCAAACTAGTGCGTCTAAGAAGACTACCAATTGGTGATAAATATTGATATGGATTATCCAATAAGTGTGTTGCTACAGTAGGAGTCTCTGTAATCATAGAGCGGAATTTTGGCATACTAAAGATTGTGTTTCGATAACCTATTCGATTTGACCAATAAAGTGCTGGTCCTTTAGAGGTTAATCTAACTAAAATCCAAATTAGAATCATTGGCGCAAACAAAAAAGGCAGTATTAATAACAATAATACAATGTCGAATAATCTTTTCAATCAACCCACCCTAATTTCTCTTTTTTAATTGTTGATCCATGTCAATTGAAGGCTCCCAACCCAACAAAGATCTAGCTTTTGAGGTATCTACAATCATTGATTCAAATAGACTTAAATACAACTTCTCTTTTCCTAATAAATTCAAAATCCAAAAAATTACTTTAGGGCTAATATACATCATCCGCAACTTGAGCCCCATAGTCTTTGCAATTTTTTCAGCTATTTCTTTAGTTGATAATAAATGCTTATCTGCAACAAAAAAAATTTGGTTCTTTGCAAGAGGAGTCTTATCCTTATTTGCACATAAATTTAAAAAATCCAATAAATTATCAAGTGCAATAACCGATCTTTGGTTTTCTAAATGTTTAAATGGAAGAGGCAATCCTAACTTAACTAATCTAATTAATTTGGCAAAATTACCAGGTGCATCAAGACTATATACCATCGGGGGACGGACAATAATCACTTCCATGGAACTACTCTTCGACAAAGATAACAATTGACACTCAGCTTCATATTTACTTTGAGTATAAATATTATGCGGATTAACCTTGTCAATTTCGCTCACCGAATTGGAGCAAATGTTGCCATTAACGCCAACAGAACTTAAAAAAATAAAACGACGCACACAAACCTTTTCTGCGACTTGCGAAAAGATTTCAGTTGCCTGAATATTTATTTCTTGAACACGACTTAAAATCTTACTATTTTTTCTGTAGCTATGTGCGATACCAGCTGCATGTATCAGCGCATCAAAATCTTTCAGTTGTTCAAAAGCTTTATCCAATGTAGATACATCTAGCTTAGTAAAATCATCGAGTATCAGTTGTTTAACGCCTATTGGAAGTTTACTCGTTGGCTTTCTGACAATTGCTACAACCGTGTATCCAAAATTAAAAAAATATTTACATAACGCACTACCAATATATCCATTAGCTCCGGTCACGGCAACTCTCATCAATATATTCCTGTTAGCAATAAAAATAATAAAAAAAAGACACCTTTGGGGCTCCTTCGTAAATGATGGAAATGGCCAATCAAAAACCAGCGTTTTAAAACTAACCCTGAAGCACCAATAGGATCTACTAATTGAAAAATCTTTTCAACCTCTTTTGAATACCATTTTGAACGCACCAGTGATAAGCGCATCATAAATGCCCTAAAGCCATAATTTGGACCAATTTGATTAAATTCATGACGTCTATATCGCATCAGTGGTTGATTACTAATCCACCAAGTCAGATTATTCTGTCTAAAATAAGCATAAATTAACCAATCATGATAATCCACATTATTGGCCGCCAGCCAATTATCTAGCAAAAAATTCTTGAACTGATCTAATGCATCAGCACGAATTACATAAGTGCAGCCTGGTCCAGCAGACTCAAAAAAATAATCAAAAATTTTCTGTGGATATGACTTCTTAATTAGCAGTTCTCTGCCATCTTGAAAAAAAGCAGTGACATCAGTGGAAAGTGCCTGCACATTTTTTTTAAGAATCACCTCAATAGCATGGGCTAATTTATTTGGCAGCCAAATATCATCTTGATCAGCCAAGGAGACAAAGTCATAACTACTAAAATTAACCTCAGAGATCAGGTAATAAAAGTTTTTAGCTGCGCCACCAAAATGTTTACCATAAGGTAACAAAATTATCTGTTTATCTTGCTTGGCAATAGACTCACACCATTCATAAGTTCCATCATCAGATAAATCTACACTGATAAATATGTCAACTTTTACATCAGTTTGTGCAAGAATAGAATCGACCTGCATCTTAATCCAACTCATGCCATTATAAGCAGCTAAAAGGACTGCTATCTTTGGCCTTTGATCACAATCCATTAACACTATCTTCTCTTAGCTTGAATCTCATTTAGCCTTCTTGGAAATCTTGGGGTGATATACATAAACCAGTAGAAAATAACTCTTACTGACCAATAAGCCCTATATAAATATCTAAACCAAAGATAAAAATATTTGGTCTTAATATCTACCCTATTTAAAATAATTGGATCAATATAACCAGCATATTTGGTAAAACATCTGACTTTATCTCTAAGTTGTTCTTGCGAATAGTTAATGTAATTTTCCCACCCCAAGTGAATTGCTTCATATTGTTTGCTTCTGCAGGTATAGTAGTGAGGTCTTGTTAATGAACCATGACCAGGCAACATTTTGAAAGTATTAAATACGAATAAATCCCAACGATAAATCGCCAAAGTAGTATCTACAGGTGCAATTATCAAATCCCCAATCTGGGGGCCTGTCTTATAGGCGAGTTCTCTTTGATATGTATTTTTAAAGAGCTTATTATCTTTTATAGAGTTAAGATCTAGAGCTAGTCCTAATTTGCCAACACAACTGTTTTGATCCATTTGAGTTTTTAGATATCGAAGCCAACAAGATTCCCCGCTAGGCTCTGGAACGACAATATCTCCATCAGTCAGCACTAAATAATCTGCAGACAAATTTGTACGTTTCTGAATAATTTCGATGGCTTTATTAAAACCCAAAATCCATTCATTTTTTGAGTTGTATATCACCTGAATCTTTGGGTGACTCTCAAACTTGTGCAACAATTCAAGCTGTGCGCCTATACAAGAATCGTTATCTACAACAAACAACTCATAAGGATAACTGGTTCTCTCGAGAATCGAGTCTATTGTTTTTTGTAAAAGATTAGGTTCATCTTTTGTTAATAAAATGATTGGAATCAAATCTTTCATAAATTTCAAGAAGTTAATATCCAGTGAAAGCGTCTTGCTATCCTCTGCCATAAGGATGCCTTATTCATATTAATTCTTCTTATTCCGAATAAATCATCCTTAAAAAAATTACTGCCTCCATCAGTTGCAACGCCAAACTTATATCCTGCATTCTTTACTGCGAATTTCTCTCGATTGCCATGAAGCCCCCATGGGTATGCAAAACTAATAACCTTATCTTGAATTATCTCCTCTATTATTTTTTTAGATTGTGTAATTTCTGCTCTTAGTTCAGCATCATTTAACAATGGCAATCGTCGGTGTTTCAAGCCATGTGAAGCTATTTCAACAAGTCCACTTTTTGATAACTCCAATATCTGCTGATGATTCATCAGCTCTGCCTTAACCTCTCCTTTACTTGTATCCCAATGATTGTATTGACTATCTGCCAGAACAAAAATTACAGCTTTAATGCCATATTTTTTTAACAATGGGAAAAGGTTTTCATAATTATCAAGATAACCATCATCAAAAGTTAGGATCATTGGCTTGTCAACATATTTATTCTGCAAATCTTTAAAGGTGACCAACTTATAGCCCTCCGCTAAAAAAGATTTTATTTGTCCCTCTAAAACATCTTGTGTTGTAAATACATGAAACCTCGATCTTTTTTGTGTTTTTTTAACCACCCTGTGATACATCATCACAGGAATTTCTTTATGAATTAGGTTATCTTTGTGAAGTCCGTCCATTGCTAATTTTCTTTTTAAGATTGTGTAAAGATAATGCTAGTTTTCCTTTAATTGACAAACCAATATTACCCTGATACTCATGCACAGTATTTCTTGTGAAACTTTCTTTAAATTTTTTAATATTCTTCTCATCTGCGCTATTGCTGTTCAAGGCTATACCACCAAAATCATAAATCTTAAAATTCCTTTTTTTAAATAATTTTATATCAAACCAATGTAAACCTCGATTGCTCCTTCCAACCAAGCTCGGATCTATGCCTTTATGTCTATATGAAATACCTAATGTGTATCTTACACGCTCATTATCAAACAAATATAGATGAGAGGCTAAAGTGATATCGTCTTTGATTGCATGAGTTAAAACTATATTTCCAACAAAACTTTTAATTTGATTTTTGATGAATCCAATATTGGTATCCTTATTTTTCTCCTTCATAAACCAATTAAGGTCATGTATAAAATTATCAATATCATTATTAGATAAGTTCTCTACTAATAAATAATCTATACCATCATCCCTTATATTCTTTCTAATTTCATTTCTAGTATTTTTTGAGCGGATATTGCGAAAAATTTCATCTTCATCCAGCTTTAAATCAAATTGCAATGTTGCAAAATCATTTAACTTGTTTTGATAATTCTCTGTCACTTGGTAAAAAACAATTACATCAATATTAGATAAATCTTGGTCTTGTAAAAATTGGGTAATATTTTTATGAAAATGCAGCTCCAATATATTAAGCCCCATCCATCTATATTTTCTTTTGAGCACTACCCCTCCTTTTTTAAATTTTTGCTCTGCCACCTCGCGAGCACTTGAATCATGAAGCAACACTGCTCAATAGTGATACTTTGATGGATAGGTAGAAAAACCAACTTCTCATTGAAATATATTGTGTTTTTGTAAATATCTGAATTCTTGAGAATTTCCAATGGTATTTCTTTATCTGGCCACCGCCAGGCTCTTATTCCATTTGTTCTTAAATAGCTCTCCAATCCTCCGTAATCGTCATAAAGTGGGAAAGCTTGAGGCACAAGGCCTTTTCGAAGAGGGCCAATAAAAGACCTAAATCCCAATATCGACAATTCATCATTTAGTATGTCAAAATTCTTAGTTATTCTGCTCTGTATTCTGTCTAAATAGAACTTATTGCCTAAATAACGACTTAGTTGCCATGAGGGCTGGCAAGCATTAGCATTTATATCACAATATTTGGCAGAGTTCTGATCTCTTAATTTTGATTTAAACTTATCAAATCTCCCATAAAGATTAACCCCGAGCGTTACTACAATCATTTCCAAAAAACGTTTAAAAATATAGACCGCATCACTTGCGATAGATACACATCTTCTCCTTTGAATCTCGATACTTTTACAATTATCTATATTAACCCTTAAAGCCCCTCCATCTATAACTGGAAGACTTTTCCTAATACTGAAAATTTCAATATCGCCTTTATATTTGTTTTCATTTCCAAAAAATTGAGACAATAAGCTGTGAGAAGCATCCTCTATAACTGCAATATTCTGCTCTCTGCAGAATAGAATTAAATCATCAATATTTCGAGTAAAACCAAAATAATGAACCAACAATACCGCCTTAATCTGACGAGATTTCACAACCTCTTTCAAACTAGACAAGGGCAGAGATAGATCGTCTTTAACATCAACAAATATGAGATTTATCCCATATTTTTTTAATGGTTCAATTACGGAATTACATAAATAGGCTGGAACAACAATGCTATCTCCACGTTGAATATTAAGCGCAGTCAATCCAGATAATAATGCTTCTCTGCCTAAAGAATAGAATTTTATGAGACTATAATCAAAAACTTTGTTCTTGCCAAAAAACAACGCTTTGATATTTGGATACGGTCTTGATGAAATCATTAAGGTTATCTTAGTAATCGCCTTACTCTTCTATATTGCATATATCCAAAAACTTTATCTGAAAATGGAATAAAACATAAAACTATAATTGCATAACTTCGCCAATCTTTAAAGTTAGTTTTCAAGACCAATCTAAGTGCTTCTATTCGTCTACTATCAAGAAGCGAAATGGCCGCCATAGACAAAAGATTTTTACTATGAAGTTTTGAAATTTCAAGTTGATATTCTTTTGCAAAATTAGCATCAATACTTATCTGTTTATCAATCCACTTTTCGCGTTCCATAGGGAAAGAGATGGATGACTGCCAAGAATCGCTAGTCTCGTGAACCCTCCATTTGGCTAAAACCTCTCGACATATCGCCAACTTAGAAATTCGAGCAGTCCTCAGCACCAAGTCGAAGTCAGCCACAAAGCTAAAATCGGGGTCAAATCCAATAGATAATCTTTCCACAAAAGTTTTTCTGAGCATTAAAGTCTCAAGAGAAACAAAATATTCCACTAGCAACTCCTTAAACACATATCCTTCCGGCGGATACAGGTTGCCATACAGGGGTCTTTCATCACTCTCATTAAAAAAAAGCGTATCACTAATTACAATTCCCACTTCAGGATCAGCAAATAACTTCAATTGACTTTCTAGTTTGTGCGATAGCCATACATCATCTGTATCTAAAATAGCAATAAAGTCACCCGTTAAGTATTGAAATGCTCGAGCACGGCCGCCACCCAAATCTGTATGTTCTGGAGCTAAATAATACTTCAAACGACTATCCTGATATTCGTTGAAAATAGCCTTACTATTATCAGTTGACTGATTGTCCCAAAATATCAGTTCCCAATTAGAGTAACTCTGACTAATAATACTGTCAATTGCCTCTCGCAGGTAGCGCTCACCGTTAAAGCAATTCATCAGGATGCTAACTAAAGGCTTACTTCCCATATGAATTAATGTTGTCGAAGCCAATCAATAGTATCCATCAAACCTTGATCTAATCTGATCTTTGGTGTCCACTTAAGCAACTGCTTAGCTTTGGAAATATCTGCATACAACGACATGTTCTCACCTTTACGATAGGGGATTTGTCCAAATTCCGGTTGACCACCCTTGATATAACTCGTAACCATGTCTACAACTTCTCTAACGGCAATAGGCTGTCCAGAAGAAATGTTAATCACCTGCCCATAAGCATTGCTATTATTAAGCGTCAAGAAAACTGCGCTCACAAAATCATCAATATAACAAAAATCTCTTAATTGCTCTCCTTTAGATACTGGAAAAATCTGATTATTAAGGCAATTTCGAATAATCTGCGGCAAAAACCTAGGAGTCTTTTGCCCTGGTCCATAAATTAAAAATGGCCTCAAAATAACTGCTGGAAATTTTTCAGTTTGATGCATAGTCTGCAAGAAATATGTCGCCGATACTTTGGCGACAGAATACATAGAGAAAGGCGCTTCTCGTTGGGTTTCTCTTTGAGGCGCTGTATTGTTACCATACTCGTCACTACTACCCACCTGAACAAATGTTTTAATAGGCGAATCTAGAAAACAATCTACCAAATTTTTAACGCCTAGGAAATGTGTTGCATAAGCATGGTATCCTCCCTCAGAATAATTGGAGTGATCAATGTATCCACCTAAATTGACAACATAATCGAAATATTTGTTTTTCAATTGATCAAATAATGCGGTACGATCAGAAATATCTGCAACAATATGTTCAACATTTGGCATTTGTTGTGTTGGGTTTTTGGAAAGCGTAGTAACTTTGAAATTTTGAATTAAAGCAGACTCTACAATAGCTCGGCCAACAAATCCAGTACCGCCGATAACCAATAATCTCTGACCACTTACTTCCATGGTGCGCGGTCGCTTTGCCATAATTCCTCTAGAGCATCTCGGTCGCGCTTGGTGTCCATGCATTGCCAAAAACCTTCATGCTGATAAGACATTAGTTCGCCCATTTGTGCCGCCTGTTCAAGTGGCCCCTTTTCTAAGACAGTCTCATCTCCTTCGATCAAATCAAAAAAAGAGGCCTCCACAACAAAATACCCTCCATTAATCCAGCCTTGTGCGATTTGTGGTTTTTCTTTGAATGACGTAACTACATGATCTTGAATATCCAACTCACCAAAACGTGCACCTGGATGCACAGCTGATACAGTAACCATCTTGCCATGGCTTTTATGGAAGCGAACCAGTGCATCAATATCAATGTCGGCAACACCATCGCCATAGGTCAGCAAAAAACGCTCATTACCAATAAAATCTTTCATGCGTTTGACTCGCCCACCTGTCATAGAATTTAATCCGGTATCAACCAAAGTCACACGCCAATCTACCGCATCTTGATGATGTGAGGTCAAATGACCGCTGGACAAATCCACGGTAAAATCTGAATTAAGCGTTCGGTAATTCAAAAAATACTCTTTAATCACTTCAGCTTTGAAGCCCAAAGCAATGTAAAAATCTTTATGATCAAAACGCGCATAAGTATTCATAATATGCCACAGAATGGGCTTTCCACCGATACTAACCATGGGCTTAGGAATAGATTCTGTGTATTCACTTAATCGGGTGCCTAACCCGCCTGCCAGAATGACTACTTTCATGTTGTCTCCCAGTTATAATCTATTTTATTAATCTCTTGCCTATCTACTTCCTGCGGGTCATGTTCTAAATTGGCGATATTCAATACCATTGAGCCTTCTCGACTCAAGCCTTGAAAACCTACCCACACCATTGGCGGAACAGTCAGTCTGCAATAGTCCGAAGGTGAAAGCACCACTTCTTGAAAGCTTTGTCGACCCTCTCGGTCATCATATAATACAAAACGAACCTTCCCAGCCGGCACAACAAGATTCAACGTCATTTCTCGATGTCTTTTCCAGGCTTTAACTGCACCATATAAAACCTCAGAAAAATACGCTTCACCAAAACCAACATAACCTGAATCACTTTGCTTCATGGCATGCATGACATCACCGCCAGGAGTCTTAATCATAAGCAATGGAGTAACTAAAGCACCATTAATCATCATTTATATTGGCCTTTTAATCGCCCTAATTCTGTGTAGGCATTAATTTGCTTAACACTATATTCATGCATTGAATAGTCTGGATTTTGATAGTATTGTCGGTACCAGTCCACCGTCATCTTGATGGTGTCTTCAAAGCTTAATACAGCTTGCCATGACAAGTTAAGCAAGGCCTTGTCGCAATTAAGTTTTAACATGCCCGCCTCGTGCAAATTTTCTCCGCCTGAAACATCTTGCCATCTTACCTGATCCCAATGTTTTGACATCTCATCAATTAATTTGCTGACTGGGTAATTTTGATCAGCTGACGGGCCAAAATTATAAGCATGTCCGTGATATTTTTGATCCTGTAGTAGTCGCGCTGCCAAGGTTAAATAACCCCCCAAAGGCTCTAATACATGTTGCCAAGGTCGGGTTGCGCCAGGACTTCTAATTTGGACTATCTCCTTTTTAGACCAAGCACGCATGCAGTCAGGAACAACTCTATCTATCGCCCAATCCCCTCCACCAATGACGTTGCCAGCACGTGTAATGCCAATTCGAATATTCGAATTCTCTTCATTGAAAAATGACTCCACATAGGTTCGTATAGCTAATTCTGCCATACCCTTGGAAGCGCTGTAAGGATCCTTTCCGCCTAATCGATCGGTTTCTCGATAACCCCAAACCCATTCAACATTATCATAAGATTTATCACTGGTAATAATAATAGCAGCCACCTGCTTATCTAAGCCGCGGATTGCCTCTAATACATTAGCTGTTCCAATAGAATTGGTTGTCAATGTTTCTAAAGGTTTACTATAAGAAGGTCTAACAAGAGCTTGTGCAGCCAAATGAAAAACTAAGTCCGGCTGAACTGTTTTCACTAATTCAGACAGCTTGTCGGCATCTCGAATATCGAGTCGATGGTCCTGCACAAAGCTGTCTAGTGAAGAAGCCTGGTAATTTGAAGGATGGCCAACTGTATCATTTGACACACCAACCACTTCGGCACCTAATTCATGTAACCAAGTGCATAACCAACTCCCTTTAAAACCAGTATGGCCTGTAATCAAGATTTTCTTGGCTTTAAAAACTTGGTTAAACGTCATATAAACACCTACAAATCTAACAACTTTCGCCACCTTGGCAATTGCAAATCCAGGTCAAAAAAATCAGCCAACTTTATCTTTCTATCACTAGGATCAAAGTTGTTCAAAATCGACCAAAACTCTGCTGCCTTAGTGACAAAATGCACGTTGTCACAACCTTTCAGAGGGCTAATATTAAATGAAGTGCAATCCAACATTATAAGGGTTTTTTTACCAGATAAGTGAGCATCGACCGCGGCCGCAGTTGGATTGCTTGCTAACGCAACCTCATATTGTTCAACCAGTTCGTTCAATGGATCGGTAACGACAGTAAAACTCACTTTTGGGAAATCTGATAAGGCAATGGGTGATAACGGGTGCGGTTTTACTAATAGTTCTATAGGATGACTGGCCAACTTTAGACAATCAGTCGCAAATTGCATTTGCTTGCGAACAATGTCTGCATCACAGTCTCCTAATATGAGTAATCTAATCCTATTTCCATTATTTGACAAATCTGATTTGCTCATATGGGATAAGTACAAATATCGAAGTGCTTCAACCCTATATAGTTTATTTCTAGGAATGTTGGATGATAAGTACATCTGTTCTGAGAAAGAGCCATTAACGGCGATCAAATCCGGCATATATGCACCGCCCTCTATGTATTCACTAGCGCTATAACAATGTCTGAGATCCCAATAACTAACAATAGTATGAGGAACGCCAACAATAGAGCCATGGCCATTTTTCTTCCAAGCATAAATCATACTTCGTTCCCACGACTGATTCTCCATCAGGTAAAACCCTTGACTTTGAGTAGGCAGTTCTCTAAATATCTGCTCAAAGATATTTAAATACAAACAACCGGAGATAGCTGTCTTCCCAAATAATGAGCATCGCCAATCACCAGATAAAACAGGGTAAAAATCAATACTGCTGTCTGTTATTTTGAAATATTTACGAACACCCTTGTTAATTTTTACGCCTGAAATTACGCCTTTAAAATAGTCTTTAAGTGTTTTCATAAGAACTTTGGCTGATATGTACTGTTCGACCAAAGTGTGAAATTCAGATTGGTTGTTTTTGTTTAAATTATCCACCAAAGCCCTAGCCTGCTTAATATGATTGCAATCACGGCTTTTTTCAAACAAATGTATCCAACTTACTTGTAAATCAGTGGAGACCAATAGTTCGTGGAGAGCTGTCCAGTATCGAGTGCCAAAACGACCCTTTTGTATCTTATCCATATCAAGATTAAAAAAGTAAGACATAAAACAAACATTTCTTTTTGTCTTATCTGTTTGTTTACGATCTAAGATATTTGGCTTGTTTGTCTTTCGAAGCAAAATGTGACGAAAGAGCCAAATGAAAGCCTGCATCACATATGGAAGACGAGAGAATAACCGAGTACCCAATGCGGTCGAAGTTGGCTGATACTTTTTAATGTAGGTATTGTTGCAACGTATGCCATTATCCAAGCACCAAGTGCTGATTGATTGATTGATTGAGGTATTGTCCAATTTGATATCAATGCTTTCTATATATTCAATGGACTTTAATATCTCTTCAAACGCCATGAGTTGAAACACTTGATATAAGTCTGGAGACTTCCACTTGCTCTTTTCAAAAAGTAGCGACATCGACCATAAACTAAAATCTGACCTTATCAGCAGATGCTCAATGACATCTTTGTCGCCAAGCTTAGTTTTTCCAAAACGATAAATCCAATCTAAGTATTGATCCTTAAACTGATCTGAATGTTCTTCAATGAACAAAGGGATAGAATATTCGTAATCTCCTTGTTGGCAAGAATTCCAATTTAGGACAACATCATATTGCTCACCACCTTCATTTAGATCACTACGAAGTAATAATTGTTTACCCATACTGCTGATAATAAGCATCGTCTGGCATTTGTTGCCTAACATAGTTCAAATCCTCAACAGTATCAACACTAACTGCCTCACTCTCAACATGAACTGCTTTGATTTTGTAGCCTTTTTCTAGAATTCTCAAATACTCATTAAACTCAATCTGCTCTAATCTACCTTTATCCCAACCGGCAAACTCAAGCAGGAATTCCTTTCGAAATGGCAATATGTGGTATGCTTTAAGCAGTTGATGATTGTGAGATCTTTCATCAGATGGGATATCCGATCTAGAGAAGTACATGACTTCATCTTGCTCATTAAGCACAGTTTTAATATCTGACGGAGAATTTCTCTTATTAAAAGTGTTAACCAAAATAGCGACATTAATTGTATCGTCAGCTTTCAATGCACCAACCACCTTGTTAATATATTGAGGATTTACCAATGCCTCATCTCCTTGTACATTAACAACAATATCTGTATCAATTTCTTGACATGCTTGAGCAATTCTATCAGTGCCAGTTTGGTGGTCAGATGAAGTCATAATAACTTTTCCACCATAAGACTCTACAATTTGTTTAATTTTTAGATTGTCGGTTGCTACATAGACATCATCTAGCGATTCAGCCAATAAACACCTTTTATAAACATGAACAATCATAGGGAGTCCACAGATATCCCGCAGCGCCTTCTCAGGCAGACGAGAAGATTCAAGTCTTGAGGGAATAATGGCAACTGTTTTGTTCATAGCGACTAGTGTATTTGGATGGCTTGCAGGTTTTCAACTATTTGGCACGGGTAATCGTCAAAATTATGTTGTTTAGAGATGCCATTAAGCACACCAATATTGACCTCAACACCAGCACCTAATCCCATCAGTATATCAACTGGATGATCGCCAATTACCGCAACCTTACTGGGGGTTACTCCAACTCTTTCAATAACTAGTTGAGCCAAATCTGGCGCAGGCTTGGTATGTTTAACCGCATCTCCGCCCACAATATGCGAAAAGAATGCATTTAACTGCAGTGCTTGAATTGCTTTAACAGCGCGACTAGTAATATCAGTTGAAGCAATAACAGCAATTGCGTCAGATGACTTTATATCGGCCAATAACTTTTCAACACCAGGCAATGTTTTTAATAGTGGTAACAAATTCTGTTCGGTCGTCTGATCAACAGATTGAAACAGTAATTCTACATCACCATTGGTAACTAGCCGGGCATGTTGACAAACATAGTCACTAACCAAGCTCACAATATGATCTCTGGACTTCACCCCTACCGGCCCTTCTGGTTTAAGCCTATTGGTTTTCAAATCAACACCCATCAGTGTCATTAAATTCGCCTCATGCTGCAAAGCATCAACATCGTTAAACCATGTATGAACGATTTCGCGCGCTCTAATACTTATCATTGAGGACCAATAGTGGTGAATATCAATCAGGGTGCCGTCTTTGTCAAAAATAATCAACTCAACGTTTTTTAATACTTTTCTTTGGTTAACAAAAAGACTGCTCATCAAGCTCCCCTATATTGGATCTGACTAACGCTTGGGCAATTTCAAGACCTTCTTTAATAAGTGATATATCTTGATAAAAGTCTGGATGGTCTATCACCTCTTTGACAATTTTTCTGGCAAATGTACCCAGAGATGCACCTTGGAATTTAACACCTGTCTTTCTGGCTAAATCTGCTGTAAGTGAATTGGTACCACCAGACAACAATTGCGCCACCTCTATTTCTTTTTTATAAATAAGCGTATTGGTTTTCTTGCGCAACTTCATGTTAAATTTCTTATTCAAAACATCAGCAGTTGCAATGGCTTGCAAAGTTGTGTTGTAGTCATCTTCGCCACCACTCATTGGATAGCCGTCTGACTGTATGATAAGTCGATCACCTGCAATTTCTTTGGCCTTGGCTACACGATTTTCGAAACTGAAATTCGATAAATGCAGCCTATCTAGGCACATTGAAATATGATTATGTGGATTCACTTCTGCAATCATTTGCCATTCTTGCATAATCGATTCATCTTCTGCCACTGCTGCATGCAGCTCAATTTGCTCAGCACCGGCCTCTAAGCATTTCGGCAATAGTTCTCTAAGTTCTCTATTATTGTGTTCATAGTGAATAATGTCGGACTTCGGGCAGATGGCGCTACAGTTTCCACAACCGATACATTTGTCTTTAATCACCACCAAGCTCTCGGGAATTGCCTCTGTAGGACAAACAGGGATACACAAATCGCACTTCAAACAGGTATCAAGATCAATTACAGATTTGCGCACATGATGATCACCAGGCATGCCCACGCTAACCATAATAAAAGGTCTAATCTTAAGCTCAATACCTAGCTCTTTGGAGAGCTCAAAGGCAATATCAATACCTTCAACACATGCCTTAACTACTTCAACATTAGCCGAGACATCCATACCTTTTGCGCCAGCTAACGTATAAATTACAGTTAATCGCTTCACCTCTTCTGCATCTTCATTGCCTGCACCGCATACCAACTTAAAATACTTGGATTCATTTAAGAGTGCTGCCATTTGGTTGAATCTTGATTGCATAACGTCTCTAACTGATTAATTTTTCTTTAATAGGATAACTGGTTGGCGTAATGGCATAAAGTTCAAACCGATCGCCACAATATTGGGAGAAGTTGTTTAACTCTGTTATCATCTCTTGTTGTTTAGGGTTGTCGTCCTGATAACCGTCAACACCAGTTAGTGCAACCTTAGTAGCGCCACTAACGCTTAATAGGCATAGACTATACATTAGAACAAGCGGCTTGTCTAATACACAACCATTATGATCTGCGGACATTCGATTGTCTAATTGCAAACCATAATCCAAAACTGGCACCTCTGATAAAAATGTTTGGATCTCATCGGGCATTCGACCCATAGGTAAAATAACAGGCTTTCTTAAGTCGTTGTATAGCTCGAACTCAATTGCAATGCGAGTCTCATGACACGCAATATAAACGTCTACCAAATCCCGAGGGATATTACGATTAATATTTAGACATAACACAATTGGTCTTTGATCATTTATGTATTGGGTAATTTTCTCAAGATACTTCGTAGAACTAGGGCCTGAACCTATGACTAGAACCTCTTTGTTTTTTGCCCAATTTTTGGCAGACCAGGATCCATGATCATTTCCAGTTGAGGTTGACAAAGTCTGGAGTAAATTTTCTAGACTATACGAACTTGATACCTTGGTTTTTAAGGCATTAATAGCCGATAGAATTTGTCCTATGTCATAACGACCATCCTCCAGCATCTCTTGAATATAGGTTGGATGTATCCCATGCACAGCAGAAAGATAATAATAAAGACTAGAACCCCATTTATATTGAGCTTGCAATTCTGAAAATTCTTGCAAAGCCAAAGGGAAAATAGAATCTGGATGATATTGACTTAAACCCATATCGACCAATTCCACTAGTAGATTTTCCATTTTAGCATTTCCGGCACCGCGACCCATGCCTAGTATCGTCGCATCAACATAACTTACGCCGGCATCAATCGCACTTATGGTGTTGGCTAGGGCATGTCCTTTGTTATCATGCGCATGAATACCAATATCCTGCTCCCATTCTGATTGAATAAGATTCACAACTCGGCCAACATCCTTCGAGCCCATACTCCCAAAAGAGTCAGCAAAATAAAATACCTCAATATTATTCCAATTCTTGATTGATTTAATCGCTAAATAAAGATCAGTATCTTCTATAGAGTCAATCTGCATTAAATTTAAAAAAACTCGATACCCAAACCGATTTAATATATTTGCAATATGATGACATACATCCAATTCATCTATACGAGTCGCAATACGGACAATATCCACTGGGGAATGATTCTGAGAGTTAAAAATAGAGGTTATAGCACCCTCTAGATCTTCTTCCAAACCAACAAAATCCCTTGCGTTAATCATAACGGCAATTTTTAAATGGCTCGGAATAGATAACTGGGACAAGTGCTGATCCGGACTAAAAGCAAAAGCTCCGAGATTAGCATTCTCTTTTAAAAATCGAAAACCAATTTCAATGATATCGACGCCTGAGTCTGCAATAGCTGAAATATATGTATCTACTAGAGAGTTGTCAAACCGCCATTGATTGTAGTAGCCTCCGTCTCTTAGAGTACAATCAATTACATGAAGCATAATAACTCCCTAAATCATCAATGATGATGAAATGAAGTAACAACTGATTCATAGCCACTTCTAAGAATCTCACAATCGACCAAATAGGTAATATACTTAACACCCAATTCTAAAAACTGTTGCATTTTTTCTTGGCTTGTAGCAATCGTACCCACATACTTGCCAACCGCTTCAGTTTTAACAATTATTTCTTTCAAAGCATCAATAACTTTTGGGTGAGACACTTCTCCCGCTACTCCCAGAGCTTTACTAAGATCAAATAAGCCAACAAAATAAACGTCAGCATTATCAACTGATAGAATTTCATCGAAATTTTTCACAGCATGCTCGCCTTCAATGTTTAAGATGACTGCTGTATTCTGGTTAGCTTTTAGAGGTAATGAGGTTGAGTTCTTAATGGAATAATTTCCCGCCCTTACAAAAGGTGAAAAACCACGATCTCCTAGAGGAGGATACTTTGCAAATTTAATCACATCCTTTGCATTTTGTCTGGTGTTAATATTGGGTACTTGAATTCCATGCATACCGACATCAAGTGCATTTTGAATGAATGAGCGCTCAATATTGCCTACTCTCATGACAGGAGAAACCCCCCTAGATTCACAGGCAATCGCCATCTCTTGAGCTGTTTCAAAACTAATAGGGCCATGCTCCCGATCGATGACCACAAAATCTAATCCTGCAGAAGCAATTATATCGACAGTCAATGGTGATGGCATCATAACCCAAGTTCCGAGGACAGCTTGACCATTATGAAGTTTTTCCAGTAAATGATTTTTCTGTAGCATTAGACTAGAACTCCCTATTTCTTCTTAACAATTTAGTTAACTTAGAATTTTTAAAAGCATTATTATCAATTATTCTAACTCGCCTTGCAATTTAACAAGTAATATTTTCTTACTTTTGTTAATTTCTTAGCTGTGGAATGGTCTTAGGTAAATCTTGAAAAATTAACTTTACACTTTTATTTATTAATAATTGTTATAAAACTTATCTATTAGTTACGGTTACTAGAATTTCTATACAAAAACACTAATGAATTGGCTTAAATTGATTGTATTTGCATAACTCATCAAACCACAATAATTTTTCATCAACGGAATATCGGTATGTCTCCCATTTTTCTCTGTTTGATTGAATTAGTTTTTTATTCTCTAGGATTCTTTCAATTGATAGAGTTAAGTTCTTTTGATGACCACAAAAATATATAGGACTAATTTTAAAACTTTCTTGATTAATTTTCGGCGCCTCAATATGCATATATTTATCATCATGGTCATATTGCAAGACTGGAACATTATTTTGAAGAGCCTCCTCAATTGTGGTTGATGAGTAACTTACCAAAAGATCAGCAATTGAAAGATATTCTGAGAATTCCCCTTCACTATAAACTCCATAATTATCAGAGTTTTCAATAAGCTGAAGAAACAGCTCTTTACTTAGCCCCTCTGATGCTCTAAATCGAATGATAAGGTATGTATTCTCAAGGCAATCTACTGCATTAATCAAATCATTTACATTACGAATATACTCATCGATAGTCTCGTAAACCCAAGGGCGCATATATTGGTCACTTTTGGGTGTCCCAGCATGCATGACTATCTTTTTATTCGCATGTTTAACTCCAATTAACTCCTGAATAGATAGATCCGATCTAGTTTTTATTTTTGCAAATAGGAGTGGACCAGTTTTCAAAGGAAGCGAATAAGTATTATCTAAAATCTGGAAAAAATTTCCTGCCATAGGAGATTGAATTGCCGTATGTGAGAAATGTGCATTGAAAATTGTTCTAGCATGCTCGCTCCATTCCATCTTAGCCAATTCATCTCGCTGATTTGACGAATGAGTTCCGTGAGTAATTAGCAGGCTAGGTATTTTTTTTCTTGAGCATAATTCACCCAATGCATAACTGTAGCCTAAAGCATGTTGAGATATTGCAAGAATAGGTTTTGTTTTATGAAGTATATTCGTAATGAGACTTATACTTTTGTGCAGTGAAGCTAATTTTTGATCATGTAAGCCTAATACAAATCTAGACAATATTGAACTCAAATCGACACCGAGAAAAGAAAAAAAACTTTTGTTAGAATAATTGGAAATCTTTAGAGAAAAATCTTTTAACGCATCGTTAAGATTTGATGCAGTATTTTTTTTATCAACATACTGAACAAAAAACAGTTGCCTTCCTAAAAGGGAATTCTTTAAATGCACCCAGAACTTCTGCTTGTCAATATTTAAAAATATGGGAAAAATATTTTGATATTTGTCTTGTATCTCTCTTACCAAACTAATCATGTTGTAACTATCATCGGCAACAAGCAATATTTTTTTGTTTTTTATAAAAGGTAATCGTATTATAAAAAAAGCTCGAGTTAATATATTTAATAAGAGTTTTACAAGGAAATATCCTTTCTTTTTACTTTTTGATAAATCATTATTTTCTTTCATAATGACAATATCAACACCATTGTCCTCTATGTACTTATTTAAAACTTGAGATAAAAAATCATTACTTGATTCATCCACAAAAATACGCTTTGGGCTATGTTTCTTTACCGCCTGATGAACACAGTATGTATAAAACATCCATCGATGCAAAAAAAACCGCAAATGAAAAAATAAAGTATTTTGGTAAGCGTATTTTATGTCATTTACATCTTTATAATCCCATAGCCCTCTTAAAGACTCCGTTATTAGATTTGAACTTTGTAATATGGATTTATGCATGAGAATATTGAAATTTGAGTCTTTAGACTCAGAAAAAATTTTTGAATACTGGCTAGGTAATGCAATATTAATTATGCCTTCATGATTTTTTGTGAAGATATTGTCTACATCTTGTACAAATCTGATATCACTCATTGAGCCTTGGTGCCCCTAATATATGAATACAATATACCTGGAATATCTTTTATGATTTGTATAGAATCATTCCAGGGCATGGCATACAATTTGTTAGAAAAATATAAAGCAAGAAGAAAACTTAGAATGAACATACTAGCTGTACCGACAGCTGCACCTAAAATTCCATAGTAACCAATTAATATATATTGCATGGCAGCACCTATCAGAGCAGACACAAGTGTGACAATGGATACCAAATGAGTTTTTTTGGAAAAGAATATAGCTTTAACTACATACCTATACATTGTATAACCTATTTGACCAAAAATTAAGATTCCTACATATTTTGCTGACTTTTCAAATTCAGGGCCAATAAAAGCACTGATACCCCAAGGAGTTATCAGATATAAAACAATACCAGACATCGATGCTAATGCTAAATACATATAAAATCCTGCGACGTAATATTTTTTACCCTTTTGTGTCTGGTTCTTGAAGAAGCTATATAAAGTAGGTTGCAGGGTCTGATCAGCAGCAATTACAAGTACCATCATAATTGTTGATATGCTGGCAGCAACAGAAAAAATACCTACTTCCGTTAGCCCCATTAACGCACCTAATAGCAGCTTATCAGAAGAAAATAGGAGGCCAACAGCAAATGAATGAGGCAATAATGGAAGTCCAAATTTAAGCACATCAACACAGTAGGCCTTATTGAACTTGAAAACAGGCTTGTCTTCTTTAAATAAAAATAACATCGAGAAAATTAAGAACAAAAATTCCGCAAATATAATTGCATAAACTCTGCTCCGCCAGTCCTGAAAAATATAAATAACCAACACAATTGATAGAACCAGTGAGAGAATCACATAGCCTGATTCAAACAAAACAAATCGTTTAGCTGCGCCTTGAATATTCCAAAGCTTTAGTTTGTATTCTTTTAAACTTGAAGCAACAACAATAATAGGAAGTATGAGACTAACTGCCAAAGGCAAGTCAATAAGCCCGGTTAAATATAAATAAAAAAATGGCGCTAAAGATAGCAAGAAAAGAAATATGTTTATAAACATTGCATTAAACAAATATTCATTAAAGTTGAAGCCCATGTCAGTCCTATCAATATAAGCTCTGACTACAGCACCGGCGCCACCCATTCCTATAAAGACATACACCATCTGCTGTACAGAAGAGAATAGCGCGATTACTCCATAGTCTTCCGAAGAGATCTTATGTGTTAAAACTGGAAGGAGTATGATAGGCGCAAGAAAAACCAAACTCCTGCCCATAAAATATGTAAGTAGGTTCCTAATCATTTAATTTGAAGACTCTGATACATGACTCTAATCTTTTCTCCTGTTCGCTGGTGAGCTAACCCATCTTGGAATGGATCAAGATCTCTATGACACATTTGGCATTCTTCAAGCGATCTACCTTCACCAAGAATTTGTTTTATTACCGCCTTTTTTAGGGTTTTTATATCTCTAAATACAAAACTATTCTCATACTTATTAGCAAAAGCATTGCTGTAGAAACCAGTGAGGTCTGCATGAAAACTTACCACTCCAGCAAAACAACACTCAGCAGCTGGTGTACTTATACCTAGCCCAATTGCCAAATCACTAAGCAATCCAATCTCAGCTGGTAAAGCTCTCTTTTGATTAACGCCTCCAAAAAACACTTCCACCTTTCCTTGTTTAATATATTCATCAAGCTCTGGAATTAAGCTATTCATCTTATTAAACACATCTGCACGTTTTGGTTTTAACAAGATTTTTACATGCTTATATTTTGGCAACAAACTGAGCAACATTAAATGAATTTCTAGCTGCATTGATTCCGAATATGGAAGATCATTTGCAACAATATTATCATGTAAAGATATTACGAATAATCCCTTGAGATCAGAGGCCTCTTTTGCTGTCCTGATTAATTCTCTATACCTTGAAAAGTAATGATCGGAGGGGTAACCCACTTGAATTGTGGTTCCACTATTAATGACATTATGATTAGAAAAATGATGACTCCATGCAAAAAAAACATCGTAACACTTTTGATTTATTACTCCATAATTCGGATAGTTACTCCAATGAGAGCCAGCAAAAATACCACCAAGAATTTCAATAGCCTGTGATTTGATATTTTTTTCCGAATCGATATCCAACATAGACCAAACCATACAAATACCCATAGAATTGTATGCATCAGTCCAAAAACTTAATCTAGAAAGAAAATTTTCGACTTCAATATCCACCCAACTTTCCATATCTTTACGAAACAATAAAGGCAGCATGTGCAAAAAATACACAAAAGTTTTTTTAAAATAATGCCTGCTAGAATTAATCATCATCTCCTTATTAAACATATTTTCTAAGGAAATTTTTGCTACCTTATAGCTCTTTACTCCTGAATTTTTAAGAAGGCATAAAGAGTCTTTACTGTAGTTAACATAAGAAATCCCCACTATTTTATTAGCAAGTTCTGAGCTCTCTATCCAATATAGGTCATTTATGCCATCGGGGGTAAAGTTATCCTGCAAAAGCTCCACCCCTATCCGGTCTTTTTTTACATCCTCATCATTAGTTTTGTATAGCCAGCCGAAGAGACACGACAAAATCCAGATCAGAAATCTTTTAGAAAATATATAAAAATTAGACGAAAAATATTGGCTATTAATTCTACGATCATGGAAATAGTTATCTCTTCCTTTGACAAACTTTCCAGAAAAATAAAAAGATGGATAGAATTTTATATTTTTTGACGAAAAAATTTCATTTAAAGCATCATCAAAATTACTCCTTCTGATTAAAAAGTCATCAAAATCTTTATCGCCAAACTTTTCCGACAACAATTTCATTGTTATTGGTTTATACAACTGATAATAAACTCTCTCTCTAATATGTTCTCTTAGCTTGTATTGGTTGACTTTTTGTCCAGAAAGATTAACCTTAAGAAGTCTTTTTTTAATTGATTGACTGTCAACTAATTTGCTGATATGTTGATTAAGTTCTAATTGGATAGCCTCATATAAACTCATATTGTTTAACTTTTCGTGAGACTCTACAATGTCAGTAACTTGCAAAAACTGTGCTTTTTTAATCCAAGATAAGACTACACTTACAAGTTCTGTAAACTTTGTTGAGTTTAAATAGTAAATTCTGTCAAAGTCTTTAAGCTTAAACAAAACATAAAACATTGATGACAGACTCAAGGCATCAGCCCAGATTACTTTTTTTGATGTTTTATCGGTCACAAGGGTTAGCTAATGAATGTCTGCAAGAGAGCATTAAGGCTTTATAGCGGACTTCAATGAGTCGGCAACACGTCTTTGTTGCTCAATCGTTAAATGAGAACTGGAAGGCAAACATATGCCATTTTTAAATAGATTATCACAAATACTATTACCATTTTTTGCATGAGTGAAGTATTTGTATTTTTTAAAGATTGGCTGAAGATGCAAAGGTTTCCAAACCTGTCTGCACTCAATTCCATGACTTAATAGGATTTTTGTAATTAGCAATATATTTATGCCTGGTAGATCTATCTGAGCAGTACTCAGCCATCTTGTGCTTTGACCGAAATTGGCCTCGGGCATCCATTTAATTTCAGGGCTATTAGATAGAAGCTCCACATACCTTTCAAATACATTACGGCGAGCTTCAACTCTTTTATCTAAAACTTTCAACTGACCTAGTCCTACGCCAGCTAATATATTACTCATTCGGTAATTGTATCCAACTTCTTTATGTTCATACCAAGGCACAGGTTCTCTTGCCTGAGTGGATAGGAACTTTGCTTTATCTGCAAGTTCTTTTTCATTTGTTACCAGCATCCCTCCGCCAGAAGTTGTAATTATCTTGTTGCCATTGAAAGAATATATACCAATTCTACCAATTGTACCGCTGTACCTATCATTATAAGTTGCACCAAGTGACTCAGCTGCATCTTCCACAATAGCCACTTGATAATGGTCACATATTTCACATATCTTTTGGTAATTAGCACTTTGGCCATATAAATTAACAACTACTACAGCCTTTGGTAATTTTCCTTTTGACTCAGCATCGAGAAAAGCCCTCTTTAAAGCAGAGGGTGACATGTTCCATGTATCCTCATCTGAGTCGATAAATACAGGTTTAGCTCCTAAATAAATAATTGGGTTAGCACTCGCAATAAAAGTAAATGAGGAACAAAAAACAATATCATTAGCTTCTACACCAAGTACCTTAAGAGCTAAATGAATAGCTGCAGTACCAGAAGATACTGCCACCGCATAACGAACTTGCATTTTATTTGCCAATTCAATTTCGAAAGCGTCAAGATTTGGTCCAATAGGTGCCACCCAATTAGTACTGAATGCCTTAGAAACATAAGTTTTCTCCATGTCTCCCATGTGTGGAGTTGATAATAAAATCTTATTATCAATATGCTGCCGATATACGATACCAATAGGTTTTTTTTCATCACTTAAAATAGGTATTTGACTAATTTGGAACCTATTCATTTTGGTCAATATATCTGACGCACTATCTTCAGTTCCCGCAACTACAGGCTCTTGATTTGTTAAGAGTGAAAGTGTGTCATTAATAGAGGAGCCAGATAAAAGTAATCTCCTTAAATCTCCATCTGTCACAGTACGAATTAACATACCCGAAGAATCAATCAAAAGCAAAATACCTTTGGCTGAAGAGTTTAAATTTTCATAAGCTTTGGCAACTGTATCGCTACGAAAGATATATTGATCATTCTTAATTGTTTTCAACCAGTTTGATTTATTATTATCCATCTTGCTTATCTAACACCTCTTGTCTTAGCAGGCGCTCCAAATACTACGATATTTTTCTTATTAATATCCTTGGTTACTACCGAACCAGACCCCACCAAAACACCATCTGAAATTTGGATTCCTGGCAATATAACAGCACCAGATCCAATAATACACTCCTTTCCAATACGCACCTCGCCGCCCAATATTGCTCCTGGAGCAATATGAGAGTAATCGCCAACCTTGCAATCATGATCTACTACTACGTTGTGATTAATAATCACACCTTTACCTACTGTTGCACATGAAGACAAAGTTGAACCTGCGGCAACAAAACTACCAGAATCAATTTTGCAAAATTTTGATATATTAGCATTTTGATCAAAAATAGAAATCACCTCTTTGCCATTTTTATAGAGGAGTTCGTACATTTGTCTACGCGAATTATTATTTCCAATTGCAACATGTCCACAGTTTGGAATTAAATCAAGGTCAAAAGGTTGTATGATTTTTCCATCTAAGAAAAACTCTTGAATCTTATCTGGACTGTTATCGCATATCATTATGGTGGTATTCTCTATTTCTTTCCAAGAAGAATAAACTACCTTTCCATGTCCGCCTGCGCCTAGAAGAAATTTCTTAATATGCATTACATTTATTTAGTATGTCGCCACTCAATGGAAGGGTTTCAAGTAGATTCAAAATATGACTCCCTGCAGATCCATTTCCGTATATATTATGATTACTTATTCGAGGACTTTTTAAAGCTTTCTTGATGGCTTGTTTTATCATCAATGGGTCTATGTCAACATCCACAACATTCTCCCCTCTCTCTCTTTTATTCTGACGCATTCCAATATTTATAACTTTTAGTCCAAAACTAGCAGCCTCTATAATGCCGCTACTAGAATTTCCAATCATAAGATCGGCAGCTTTCATCCACGAAATATAAACTTCTCTCGGCAAATGAGTGTATGTTAAAAAATCTTTTTTGTCTTTGTATTGATTTAATACAGCTCTTATTTCACTTCCACCTGCATCCGAATTTGGCATTAGGCAAACAGACTGTAATTCTGAATCGAATATTGCTTCAAGTATGATTTTTGCCTGTTTGCCGGCGCTCAATGCCTCCTGAACAACAGGGTGAAATACCACTAACGCTAATGGTTTTTCTGGATTAAAACTTGATTCATAGCATAAGTCCCCTTTATCTTTAAAGGGTAATGAAGTAAGTCCGTCTATACCTGGTGCACCTGTAATATAAATATTTTTTGATAGCTCACCCATTCTTACAAGCCTCTTTCTTGCAAACTCAGTAGCAACAAAGTGGTAATGAGATAGTTTAGTTATAGCATGTCGAATAGATTCATCTATAGATCCTGATCTTTCGCCTCCATGGATATGTGCAATCGGAATGTTTAAATGAACTGCGGCTATAGCTGCAGCAAGCATTTCCCCCCTATCACCTAATAAAAGGACAATATTAGGCTCTTCTCTTTGAAACACTTTTAGCATTTCACTCAACTGAATCGATAATGCCTTAGCCATTGATTCGCCTGAAATAGAATCGAGATCAACTCTTATTCGCTCGCATATGTTTATTTCGTCACCCTCTATTTCGGTCTCCGTATTTCCAAATTCTGGCAACAAATGCATTCCAGTAATGCATATACTAAGTTTAATTTTTGGCGATGAGTTTAACATCTTGAGGGTATTTTTCATCAATCCATAATCTGCGCGTGTTCCGGTTACATATATCACTTTTCTCATAACTCTAAATCCTCCCAATTTAAAGTTTTTCCTTTTTGTAAAAATCTGAATGCTTTTTTTCCCACTACTTCATGAACATCTTTAGGAGTTATTGTGCCTTCGGGTCTGAGTAGGGTAATATCCTCAGAGGCAATTACTTCACCAGATTCAATTGCCCTATTTAAGACCAAGCCTCGACGAACTAATTTCTTAACGTCTGATTCGATTTTATTGGGCGCTTTGATACCATTGCCAAGTATCATTTCAACATCGCGAATATTTTTCACCATTTTCTTAAACTCACCAGGTTCTATAGAGGCTTGATGATCTGGTCCAGGCAACCTATGATCGAGGGTAAAGTGTTTTTCAACAACTACTGCGCCCATTGCAACAGCTAAAGATGGAACAAAAATACCTGAAGTATGATCAGAATAACCTACAGGAACACCAAACTCATCAGCCATGGCTTCCATTGCTCTTAAATTAACACTCTCCAGTGGAGCTGGGTAGATGGAAGAACACTGTAATAAGGTCAGCATATCTGATAAAGGTGTTTCAAAACCTTTTTTCTTTCTAATTGACCGAATCCAACTCACGGCATCAGCAACTTCTTCCATGGTTGCCATACCTGTAGACAATATAATAGCCATGTTCTTACTAGCAATATGCTCGATATAAGGCTTATTTGTTAATTCACCAGATGGAACTTTTATTTGATTCATGCCTAAATTACAAAGTTCATCGATTATGTTAATGCTAAAACCTGTTGACATGAATTCAACACCGACCTCTTTACAATAAAGAGATAGCCTTTTGAAAGCTTCAATTGGAAGCTCGAGATCTTTTAACATGTTAAATTGATCGCCAAGTCCTGTTCTTTCTTGCTGATAAAAGGCTTTTTTTGTCCCTTTTTGTACTAGTTCGTCAGCTTTAAAGGTTTGAAATTTGACAATATCAGCTCCAGCCTCAAATGCTGCATCAATTAGCTGCATAGCCGTGTCTTCACTTCCATTATGATTGACCCCTGCTTCAGCAATAATACGACAAGTCATTGTTTAATCCTTTGAGACAAAATAGTCTCTGCCAATAACCAATCAAAAGGGGTGTCTATATCTATAGATTCAGTTCTAGAACTAACAACAAAACCTTTTGTATTAAGTGAATAAAAACTTCTTTGTTCTTTAAGGTTTTCTGGAGAAGATAGATATATAAGCCCATTTAACTCATAAACATCCGGTAAGTCTTGAGATCTTATACTTGAGCCATCATAATTAGAATCAAAAGGAATTAATACGCCATTTTTAATTTTCTTATGCCAATAAGGGTGACTACTTACCGGTGATACAGAAACCACACTTTCTCCGTTTGAATTAAAAAACATTGAAACGGCTTTATTTATTGTTTTAATTGAGCGGAAAGGCGAAGTAGGTTGTAATAACAAAACGCCATCAAACTTAATATCGAGTTTAGCATAATATTCTAAAACCTCTAATACAGCATCAATAACATTGGCATCATCACTTGCAAATTCATTAGAACGCATGAATGGAACTTCAGCTCCAAGTTCAATTGCCATATCTGCAACCTTTTTATCGTCAGTCGAGACAACAACATTAGCTGCGCTAAACTTTAGAGCTTGCTGAACTGTCCATGCCAAAAGTGGCTTATCTCCCAATAACTTTATATTTTTATTAGGAATTCTTTTTGATCCTCCCCGTGCAGGAATAATAATTATTATATTTGAGAACAATTTGCCACCTTAATGATTTTTAACTCTAGTTCACAGACTTTCCTTTAGTTCGGTAAATCAGATAAAAATTTTCTATTTTAAAACTATGAATAACTGCATATACAATTTAAAAGGTTGGTACCTCAATTGAATTTTCAATACAAAAGATATATTGAGTTAGATAATTAGTTAGATTATATTCTAGTATCTGCCTTCAACATCACTATTCAAATCTTAGTCCTTGTAGAAATTTTTGGTAACATGTTATTAAGAGGTTATTACTAAAAGTATGTAATGAAAGGTATTATTCTAGCTGGTGGATCAGGTACAAGGCTTTACCCGGTTACAAAAGGTATTTCAAAACAATTAATGCCTATTTATGACAAGCCAATGGTTTACTATCCATTATCTGTTTTAATGCTCTCTGGCATTCGAGAAGTGCTAATTATATCCACTCCAGAAGATTTGCCTAGATTCGAGCACTTGCTAGGAGATGGTCAAGAAATTGGCATGAAATTTAAATACATAGTTCAACCTTCACCAGATGGCTTAGCTCAAGCTTTCATTCTAGGTAGAGATTTTATTGGTGAGGATGACGCTTGCTTAATTTTAGGCGATAATATTTATTATGGTCATGCACTGTCTGATATGCTTCGCTCTGCAGTGGTAAATGCAGCGAACAACAAGGCGACTGTTTTTGGTTATCATGTGCATGACCCAGAACGCTATGGCGTGGTTGAATTTGACGACAATGGCAATGCACTCAGCATTGAAGAAAAACCTAGCCAACCAAAGAGTAATTATGCCGTTACAGGTTTATATTTCTACCCTAATGATGTGGTGAAAAAAGCTGCCAAAGTGTTACCTTCAGATCGAGGTGAGCTGGAAATTACCTCAGTCAATCAAATGTATCTTGAAGAGCAAAGACTTTCTGTTGAGCTCATGGGTCGCGGTTATGCTTGGTTAGACACTGGCACCCACGAGAGCCTACTCGAAGCCTCAACATTTATAGAAACCATTGAAAAACGACAAGGTTTAAAAGTAGCCTGTATTGAAGAAATTGCTTTTGAAGAGGGATATATTTCTAAGGAGCAACTCATTCAACTGGCACAACCCCTTTCTAAAAATCAATATGGGCAATACCTAATCAGACGCGTTCAAGGATTAACATGAAGTTTGTTAGACAAGCAATTCCTGAAGTTATACTTATTCAACCAACAGTCCATGGGGACGATCGGGGTTATTTTGTTGAAACATTTCGACAGGATTTGCTGGAACAGTTTATTGGTCAACAAATACAATTTGTACAAGATAATGAGTCTAAATCATCCAAGGGTGTATTACGAGGATTGCACTACCAGTTACCTCCATACGCGCAAGCAAAGCTGGTCAGGGTAATTGAAGGCAAGGTATTGGATGTAGCAGTTGATATTCGACGCGCCAGCCCTACCTTTGGCCAACATGTTGCTGTTGAATTAACGGGAGAAAACAAACATCAGCTATTCATTCCCCATGGCTTCGCTCATGGCTTTTTAGTTTTAAGCGAGCAAGCGACTTTTGCCTATAAAGTAGATAACTATTTTGTACCGACACATGATCGCGGCATTGCGTTTAATGATGTAAGTCTGGATATTGATTGGCACTATAACACATCCGAGCTAAGTCTATCAGAAAAGGATCTATCTCAGCCCTCGCTCTCTGATGCAGATGGGTTATTTAATTAACTATGCGAATACTGGTAACTGGGGCTAATGGCCAACTAGGGCAATCTCTGCAGACGGTATTAAGAACTCAAGAATTACTTGATACCTTTGTTTTTGTTGATCGCGGCCAACTAGATCTAAGTCAATTGGATAATATTGAAACATTTATAGTTAATAACTCCATTGATGTCATTATCAATTGCGCTGCATACACAATGGTTGATCAGGCAGAGATCGAATCTGATATTGCAAATCAAATTAATCACCTAGCAGTTAAAGAATTGGCGCAAATCGCAGAAAAGAAGCAAATAAAGCTGGTACATGTTTCTACCGACTATGTATTTGACGGATTAGCAAAAACTCCATATACAGAAGAGCAAGACGCTCAACCACTTAGTGCATACGGCCATTCCAAACTTCAAGGAGAAGAGGCTATAAAACGAATTATGGCACATAATGCTATCATTATTAGAACCAGTTGGATGTATTCAGAATATGGAAAAAACTTTGTCAAAACCATGCTGACATTAGGTCAAGAAAAAGACCAAATTAACGTAGTTAATGACCAAATCGGCACACCTACCTATGCTGCAGATCTAGCTCATACATTAATAATCATTAGTCAAAATAAGTACTTTCGACAGGCCACATTTGATACGCAACTATATCACTATGCCAATCAGGGTAATTGTAGCTGGTATGAATTTGCCAAAACGATTTTCCAAATGACTCGTTTGAGCTGCAGAGTCATACCTATTTCAACAGAGCAATATCCATTGCCAGCCAAACGCCCTTTATACTCTGTACTGGATAGTTACAAAATAATAAGAGATTTCAACCCAGTAACGCCACCATGGAAAGTCTCATTGCAAAAATGTATTGATCTATTGACATAAATATTTATAAGGTAGAGGCTTATGTCAAAATATTAACACTGAAGTATTAAAACCAAACTCTATGATTAACTTATTTCAACCCAACCTAGGAAGTGAAGAAACGGAAGCAATCACTGAAGTTTTTGCATCTAATTGGCTGGGAAAAGGCGCAAAAGTTTCTGAGTTCGAGACGAATTTTGCCCAATCTCTAAATGAGGACTCTTCGCTGTTCTTATCTACTACAAGTTGTACTGAGGCCATCTTTTTATCAGCAAAATTATTTAAGTTTGCACCAGATGATGAGATTATTGTACCTACCATTTCATTCCCTTCTATTGGTAGCGCAGTCGTTGAATCAGGTGCTTCTATTGTATTTTGCGATGTAGATAGACACTCTTTGAATGCACGAGCACAAGATTTTAAAGCATTAATTTCAAAGAAAACTAAAGCGCTTTATGTTACGCATTATGGTGGCGTTCCATGCGATATGGATGAGATTATTAAACTTTGCCAACGGCATAATATTGCTATTATTGAAGATTCAGCTTGTGCCGTTCGTAGCTTCTATAAAGGTAGGGCATGTGGAACATTAGGCGATATGGGCATGTGGTCATTTGACGCTATGAAAACCTTATCTACTGCTGATGGTGGCATGATGTATTTTGCTGACGCTAATAAACGCATCGAGGCCGAGGAAAATCTTTATTTGGGTTTACCTGTTAAAAGCAAAAGTGGTTTAGACTCCTCTTCTGATGGTGTAGATAACTGGTGGGAATTTCAGATGAATCGTACAGGTCGACGCGCCATTATGAACAATGTCACAGCTGCTATGGGTCTTTCACAACTGAAAAAGCTAAGTGGTTTTATTGAACGCAGAAAGATCATTTTCGAGACTTATTATCAATCCTTAATCGGCATAGGAGATGTCAATCTTCCGCCTATACCAAGTTTTGATCATATTTCTTCTTACTATTTTTTCTGGATTCAGACCAAACACCGAGATAAATTGGCACGATTCTTACTAGATCTAGGTATCTATACGACTTTTAGATATTGGCCTTTGGATAAGGTAGATTTGTTTTCTGATTTCGTGACAAAAACTTATCCAAATTCTGATTATGCAGCCAAATATACTCTTAACCTCCCGCTTCACCAGGGCCTATCCGACCAAGAAGTTACACTAATTATCAACTGTATTAAGAAATTTTATGAACAACTCTAGACGCATTCTAATTACAGGTGGTGCGGGCTTTATTGGCACAGCTGTGATTCGCCACATCATCAACAATACTGGCCATCAAGTGGTTAATGTTGACAAACTCACCTACGCCGGAAACTTAGAATCACTAATTGATGTCTCAGATAATGAGCGCTATCATTTTGAACAAGTTGACATTTGTGATGCTGGCGGAATTAAACGCATCATTAATAATTTCCAGCCCGATATTGTTATGCATTTGGCAGCAGAATCCCATGTCGACCGGTCAATCGATGGACCAGGTGAGTTTATCCAAACAAATATTGTCGGAACATATGTGCTTTTAGAAGAGGTCAGAGACTACTGGACTGGTTTAGAGCAATCTGATCAAGCTAACTTTAGATTTCATCACGTCTCTACTGATGAGGTCTATGGAGACTTAGAGGGAACTGCAGATTTATTTACTGAGGAAACGCCCTATGCGCCAAGCTCTCCTTATTCAGCTGCCAAAGCCAGTTCAGACCACCTTGTTCGTGCATGGCAACGAACATTTGGACTACCAACTCTAATTACAAATTGCTCAAATAATTATGGTCCTTATCAATTTCCTGAAAAACTAATTCCACTTACTATACTTAATGCTATAGAGGGTAGATCATTGCCAATCTATGGTGATGGCAAACAAATTAGGGATTGGCTGTATGTAGATGATCATGCAAGAGCTCTACTTCATGTGGCTTTAAATGGTGAGATTGGTGCAACCTACAACATTGGCGGTCATAATGAAAAACAAAATATAGATGTAGTTAAAACTATTTGCGCCATCTTAGATAAGTTGCTGCCCAGTCAGCATAAGAATATCAATCACTACGAAGAATTAATTACCTATGTGGATGATCGTGCAGGTCATGATGTTCGTTATGCAATTGATGCAGGAAAAATTGCAGCAAAGTTAGGCTGGACACCAGAGGAAACATTTGAATCCGGGATCAAAAAAACTGTTCAGTGGTATCTGGCAAACTCTACTTGGTGTGAACGAGTCCAAGATGGGAGCTATATGCGAGAAAGATTAGGCTTAATTAATTGAAGAATCGCTTTAATCTTTGTTTTGATCTAAATTTAACAATAGCATTTCTTAAAAACTTGATACCGCTTAGGGGAGTATTTGAATAACGATAGTCCACAGCACTATCATCTTCACCGCCATTGTGCGTAGATTCTAGTTTTAGATTAGATGCTTTTTTGTTTATATGAAATGCAACAATCGACTCAAACGTCTGAATTGACCAAATTCTAAACTCTGCACGATTTTGGTTAAAGTCTCCAAATCTATAGTTTATTCTATCTATAAGTCTTTTCACATACTCAACAAAAGAAAAAGTTTTATTACCGAACCCCTTCATATACGATGTATGCGTATCTTCAACAACTAAAACCCCTCCATCTTTTATATTTTCAAGAAGCGACTCTGTAGTTATGATCTGTTGTTCAAATGTATGACCACCATCATCTAGAACAATATCTATCTCACCAATTTTATCCACAAATTCAGCCCAGAAATTCTCGTCACTTTGACTTCCGATAAATACTTCAAAACCCTCCTCTTCCCACTTTTTTGCATTAGGGTTGAGGTCGATACCTATAATTCTTGCTTTTGGGCCAAAAAAATCCCTCCACATAAAAAGGGAGCCACCGCCCAAGATACCAATTTCGACAAATGTAATTTTTTTATCACGGTAACGAGAAAACAAGTCATCATAAACATCAAAATAAGTATTGTATTTAATGCTTTTAAATGGACTTTTTAGATAAGATTTATAACTTAAAGTATCTTTCATTCTATAATTTTCATATTTTCAATAGTTAATCAGCTCAATTAGAATGTAGACTAATATTGTATTATTCAACATGGTAATAATATGAAACATGTTAATGTAATTTGCATGAAATGGGGTGATAAGTTCCCTGCCACCTATGTCAATCGTCTCTATGGCATGGTCAATCGCAATCTATCAATCCCCTTTCGTTTTGTATGTTTTACTGAAAATAGTGTCGGCATAAGAGATGAGGTTGAAATTCAACCCCTGCCTGAATTAAAATTACCAGCAAATTCACCCGAGCGCGGTTGGCGCAAGTTAACAGTCTTTAAAGAGAACTTTGGTGGACTTAGTGGCAAAACCTTATTTCTCGATCTAGACATAGTCGTGGTGGGCAATCTGGATGATTTTTTCATCTATCCGGGTGATTTTTTAATTGCACATGATAAAAAAAATCCAAAAAAAATTGAGGGTAACTCCTCAGTATTTCGATTTGAAATAGGTAAATATCCAGAAATTTTATCCTACTTTGAAATGCATGCAGAAATTGTCAAACAAGAAGTTCGTCATGAGCAGGCCTATCTTTCAAGAGAAATATATAAACTAGGAAAGTTAAAATATTGGCCAGATGAATGGGTGCCGAGCTTTAAATACCACTGCTGTCCTTCCTGGATAAAATCTTGGTTTCAGGCGCCCTTCATTCCTAACGGTGCAAAAGTGATTCTATTTCACGGTCTGCCAAATCCACCTGAAGCCAGCAAAGGGATCAGTGGTAAATGGTATCGACATATCCAACCTTCTCCTTGGATTAAGGATTATTGGCAGGCATAATGACACTGTCTATTCTCATTCTTAACTATCGAAGCTGGTCTATGATCGCTGATTGTATTCTCTCAATTGAAGCGCATCCACCCAGTGTTGAATATGAGGTTATTGTAATCGATAATGACTCACAAGATGGTCTGTTTAAGCAATATTCGCAACAGTTTCCTGGGGTTAAGTTTCTAAAAAATACGGGCAACTATGGTTACTCTAATGGCTGTAACTTTGGCGCTCAGTCTGCACTAGGAAAATACTTAGTTTTTCTTAATCCAGATACAGAAATGACTGATTCTCCAGCCATTGACACTATGCTTGAATATGCACAAAAACATAATGACACCGGTATTATTTCCTGCCGAAAAATCAAGCCGGGTAATAAACTTGAGCGAGAAGTGACTTTTATAAGTCCTTGGCTTACATTAGGCCTTGTTAGAAGTCTCTACAAAAGCCTCTTTCGACGAAAAATTGAAAAACTCTTGCCTGAAAATTCACCAATTTGGCACCCAGAATGGTTAACCGGATCGATTTTTTTTATTCCAGCGAATATCTATCAACAAGTTGGTGGACTCTCTGAAAGAGACTATTGGATGTATTTCGAAGAAATGGATTTAGCTCACAAAATCAACGAAATCGGCAAAACTATTACGCTGATTCGTAATGTTGAAATTAAACATCAACACGGTGGTTCCTCTCGTATTAACCCAAAAACCTCTGCTATTACTAAGTCAGAAGTCATGATTTCCAGACATGTCTATATTCAAAAATTCTATGCGGGCATGCATGGCATATTGTTGCATATTTGTATGATTGCTATCAGTCTGGGTGCACAACTATTGATGGCATTGATTAGCTTGCCATTTTTTTGGACCAAAAAAGGACAGGCGTCTCTATTGTTACTAAATGAGTCAGTACGTTATTATGGTCGCGCTCTAATTAATCACAATTGGAGAAGTCATAGACTATCTGGGGGTGACACATGAAAAAAGAAGCTTGGTATCGACCAATTATCAGCGCCTATCGAAAGCGAAAAAGTCTAAAGCTAGCTAAGCAATTTACCGACATTTTAAATGTCTTAAAGGGTGAGATGCCAGTAATGATTATTTGCTATAACAATGGCGTGTATGTTGAAAACCTAGTGCGTCAATTCAATAGATTTGATATCACACCGATTGTGATTGACAACCGCTCTTCAGATGAACAGACACTAGCAACATTAGCTCAATTAGCAGCGGAAAAACAAGCATATATTGCTTATTCTGAAAAAAATTTTGGCCACTTTGTTGGACTATTAGATCCCATTTACCGACAATTGCCCGATCATTTTGCCTATACCGACCCCGATCTAGATTTGAATGAAAATCTACCCAAAGATTTCTTGCAAAAATTGATAGATCTAACCAATCAATATAAAGTCTACAAGGCGGGTTTTGCACTCGATTTATTAGATGATGAACCGGTTATTGATGCGTCTCAACATGTCTCACACACCAAACCATTTGATTATCAAAATGACTTTTCAGTGCGTCAGTTTGAAGCACAATTTTG
>Ga0181569_10000306_pt1 | contig 37617 bp, 48 predicted proteins | sample 101ome_19_FD_132452 | JGI IMG/M metagenome (GOLD analysis project Ga0181569, IMG submission 132452) | Coastal salt marsh microbial communities from the Groves Creek Marsh, Skidaway Island, Georgia - 101405AT metaG (megahit assembly) | ecosystem: Environmental > Aquatic > Marine > Intertidal...
GAATCAATTCCTCCTGAGATACCTACTACAAATTGTTTATTGTAAGCTCCTTCACTATACTTACTTAACCAATCGACTATAAAACTATACTTCATTATCCTAATAACATTTTTTGATTCTCATCTTCTTTAAACTTACCGTCCTCATCTCTTTCTATAGAAACTACAGCTTCAGTAATTAACATTGTACCTGCTACTGATACAGCATTTTCTAATGCAAGACGAGTAACCTTAGTCGGATCAATGATACCTTCACTAAACATATTAGCAAATTCTTCTGTTCTAGAATTATATCCGTACCATTTGTCTTTATTCTTTTTGAGAACATTACTCTTAATGTTATCTACATCTTCTTTGCTTTTTCCAGCATTATAAAGAATTTGAGTAAAAGGACCTTGAACAGCTTCTGCTAAAATCTGAATACCTATAAGTTCGCTAGAAGTATTTTTCTTAAACTTACCTTTCTTTTTCGCTTCTTCAACACTTAATCCAGAATTTAAAAGAGCAGTACCACCCCCAGGTAGAATACCTTCTTCTAAAGCAGCTTTGGTAGCGTGTAGTGCGTCATCTACACGATCTTTCTTTTCTTTCATCTCAACTTCAGTGTGACCTCCTACATGCACTAATGCCACGCCACCAGTAAGCTTACCTAATCTATCTTGTAGATTTTCTTTTTCAAATGGAGAGGTTGATTCATCAATTTGATTTTTAATCTCAATAATTCTCTCTTCAATATCAACATCTTTTCCTTTAGCATCAATAATAGTAGTCTTATCTTTGGTAACAGTTACTTTACCAGCTTTACCTAACCACTCAGGTTGAAACTTATCCAATCTCATACCTTTTTGATCAGAAACTACTACTCCACCAGTTAGGATTGCAATATCTTCTAAAGATGCTTTCTTTCTATCTCCAAAGTCGGGAGCTTTCACACAAACAACTGGTAATATACCTCTCATCTTATTAACTACCATAGTAGAGAGTGCCTCTCCGTCTATATCATCAGCAATAACTACTAATGACTTATTTTGTTGAGAAACTGCTTCTAAGATGGGAAGTAGCTCCTTAACTGCATTTAGTCTTTTATCAGTAATGAGAATCAACGGATCACGAAGAACAGCAGTCATGGTGTTGTTGTCCGTAACGAAATATGGAGACTTATAACCTCTGCCGAATTGCATCCCTTCAACAGTTTCTAAATATGTTTCTCCTGTTTTGGATTCTTCAATCGTTACAACGCCATCTTGTCCTACTTTATCCATGGCAGCGGAAATTAATTCACCAACTTCAACATCATTATTAGCTGAAATAGTAGCGACCTGTTTAAGCTGCTCTTCGTCCGTTATATCTTTTGATACTTTTTCTAAATACTCTATAGCTAATTTACTAGCTAATTCAATACCTTTTTTAACTTCTACTGCATTGTTATCACCAATAGTCCCTAGTCCTTTTTGGTAGATTTCTCTTGCTAGTAAAGTAGAAGTAGTTGTTCCATCCCCAGCTAGTTCTGCAGTCTTAATAGAAGCTTGTTTAACTAACTGTGCCCCGATATTTTCAACTGGGTCTTTTAGATTAATTGATTTTGCTACAGTAACTCCATCTTTAGTAGATGATGGGTTACCTACTTCCTGCTCTATAATAACATTTCTACCAGCAGGTCCTAACGTACAAGTTACTGTCTTTGCTAACTTTTCTACTCCTTCAGACAGTTTACGTCTTGCATCGTGATTAAAAACTAATTCTTTATTCATTTTTTACTATTTTTTACAACTGCTAAAATTTCTCTATCTTGAGCAATATAATATTCCTCCCCTTCGAAATCAATTCTCAATGTTCCGATTTTAGGTACTAATACTATATCTCCTACTTTGTGATTTACTGGAACGAAATGTCCATATTCTGACAGTCTTCCTTTACCTACGGCAATAATTTCTCCCATTTCAGGTTTTTCTTTACCCATATCAGGAATAACGATATTTCCATAAGTTTTTTCACCCTCGTCTATCGGGCGAATTAATAACCTATCGTTTGAAGGTAATAACTTTTTTTCCATAAAACTTTTACTTTATTATAATATAAGAAAATTAATTTAAAAATCAAACCCCAGAGCATAAAAAATTTAGCTAATTTTCAAAGTTTTTAACTCTGATCCTTTAGCAAAAGGAATTTCAATTTTAAGTAGTCCATCTTTAAACTCAGCATTAGCTTTGCTCAAAGCAAACTTACTATCGATCTTCCAACCTAAGTTAAATGATCTTTTTGCTATACCTTTATGGATATAGTCACAGTCATTAACATCACAACAAGCTGCATCTTTGTTCTTGTCGTAGTTAATTCTTAAGATGTTATCTTGAGTTTGTATTTCTAGATCCGACTTTGATATCCCTGTACATGCTACTTCGAAGGTTAATCCTTTTTCGTTTGTGTAAATGTCTACAGGATGTGGAATCTTGGTTTCTGCAAGCGGAGAATATTTGCTTGCGTCTTGAAAAAAATTTCTAACTAAAATGTCGAACGGTGTACGTTCATAAATAAATGTATTCATATCATTAAAATTTGTGAGTGCCTAAGCTACTCGGTTAAACATAAAAATCGCTCTGGGGTCGATTCCTATATAAATAAATATAGTAAAAATTACTTTATTATACAACTTTTTAGTGTCCATCTTTCCAGTTATTGGCAATCTCAGGAGGAGCTTTAAGAGTAACACCAGGAAGTACAGTTGTAGTTTCCATCAACTCTTTTACATAAGGTGCAAACTCTTCTGCTTGATCCTCTCTAATATTAATAATTAACTGGTCATGAACTTGTGCTTGAACTTTAGCATCTATTCCAAGTTCTTCAGCCTTACGATTGATAGCGAGGGCAGCACGGTTAACAACAGCCGCTGCAAGAGATTGCAATTGGAAATTTAGACAGTTGTTAAGACCATTGCGATAATCACGATATGCTTTGATAACTTGGTCTCTGCCATACTGCACCTCAAGTTCTTTTCTAAACCTCCAGTCCATCATTCTATCTTGAAATTTACTATAGACCTGTTGAACACGAGGTAAGTGACGAATACGTCCTACATAGTTTTTAATAAAACCATTATCTTTTACTTGTCTACGAGAATTCTCTCTCCATTTAGCTAGACCAGGGAACCCATCTAAGTAACCTTTAATCAAATTCTCAGCTGTCTTTTGATCGACTCCCAAAGTCATTTTAAGAGCATAAGCTTCCATACCGTAGGCAACCCCTAACGAGTAAGCTTTTGCCTTATTTCTCTTAACAGGATCTAGCTTTTTAAGATAATTATCAGCAGACTTATCAGCTGACACACCTTCTAAATTTTCAGTCTGAATAGCTACATAAGAATAAAAATCATAATTATTATTGAAAATCTCTTGAAGTTTTTCGTCACCCGATACTGATGCAAAGCAGTGAGGTTCTAGAGATTCATAATCACAGTCAATAACTTTTCTACCATTACCAGCAGTTAAGAATGCTCTAACTATATTCACATACTTCATTATGATAGGAGCATCTTCTCCTTCTTCTAACGGCTTAGGTAGCTGTTGAGCATCAGATCCATATCTACCAGATACAGTACCGTTCTGCTTGAAATAGAAGTAATATCTACCGTCTTCGTTCCTATCTCTAAATCTATCTACATACGTTGACTTTATCTTCAATAGCTTATTGTATATTCTAAGATTCTCTGCCCAAGGATAGTCTTTAGCAAGATCTTCTACCATACTCATATCAAACTTAGCTCTACCAGATTTAGTATTAGCACCAGATACTTTTGGTTTTATACCCATGTACTTAAATACTATCTCACCTAAGTGAGCTTTTGATTGAATGTTAAGATAATCACCGTCATTCTGCTCTTTCCATAAGTTCATAGAAATTCTAGCTTGCTCAACATCATTGATATGGAAATTCTCTCCTGTAAGTAAAAATTGCTTCTGAGGAGAATCTTCTAGTTCTTCTATATTTTTAGCAGTTAAAGAATACTTACCTGTTTTCTCTGATTTAGGAAGAGGTAGAGAATATCTCTCAACAAGCTTTTGAGCCCAGTTACCTTTATGTGAAACAGGATAGTTGTCCATAGCTGTATCTACAACCCATTGCTTTACTTCCGGAAGAGCTAGTAAAGACTTCATAACAATCTCTTTATTCTTTTTCAAGTCTTCAGTAATCTCTTTATGAGTCTTATTAATTAACTCCATATCAAGATCTACTCCGTAAGCTTCCATAGGTACAGTAACCTCACGGTATATAGGCATTACTTCGTCTTCGAAAAAGAACTTTTCTAATCCTTCTTCCTTAAGCTTAGCCAAATATAAATTACAAATCCTAAGGGTAAGGTCAGTATCAGCACTAGCATATTTAGAAAGGATATCCAAATCTGCCTTATAAATCTCAAAACTTTCTTTAGTAACAGAGCCACCATTTTTCTTAATACTTTCTTTTAGTTCAATTTGTTCCTGGTTAGCAGCTTCTTGAACATCTAGTCCAAGAGCCTCTTGGTTCATTATCGCTATAGACTTTAATCCAAAAGGGTTACCGAATCCAAAAGCACCCTCCTCGTAAACAGTATGTACAAGTAATCCAGTATCAACCCATACATCAGGTAATAGATCAATACCAAAATAATTTTTTATAAACTGAACGTCAAAGGAAGCATTGTGAAATACTAGTTTCTTACCTTTTAACGCTTTTAGTAAATTTTTAGATATAGTTTCAGTTGAAGTTCCGTCAATAGTCTGAAGTTCTATTTTATTATCGGTAAAGTTCCAAACTTGAGTAGGTAAGTAAAATCCTACTCCTTCTTCACCAGAAATAGACCATCCTACAATAATATTTTTTCTAGGATTAAGACCAGAAGTCTCAGTATCGACAGCAATAACATCTGACTCTTGTATGTGCTGTAGCATAAGTTTTAACGTCTCAGAGTCTTGGACGGTATAGTACTTTTTTTCTAATTGCATATGTAACCTATTATTTTATAATATACGAAAAATTATTCAGATTAAAAAATTCTTGAACAGCTATTTTACCATCTTTTATAGAAAGTTTATCCTGATAATGCTTTTCAATCAAATCTAAACGAGGAGTATATTCAACCTCGATATCATCATCCATTTTAACCTCTTTATCATCAAACCCTCTATAATATATCTCAAACTCACCACCATAGGTTTTTAGAAACTCATACATAGCAGGAGATAACCAACCTGTATTAGCACCAGAACCAGCTAGATAGTTACTACCTATTCTTTGATAGCATTTTTGTGATTGACCTACCTTAAAAAATTGACGGTTACCTAAAGGATCTAACCAAACTAAAATATACACTAATCTAGTTATAGGAAAATCTGATTCTTTAAAAGTAACATTATCAGTAGTTTCTCTAAGGTTTTTTAACTCTAAAAAGTATTTAAATCTATTATTTTTTGTAATATGCTCATTAAGAGCTCTTGTACTCTTTTGCATTTTTTTAGGTAAAACAAAAGAATCAAGATATTTGAAATTTTTTGGAACCATAACCATTTTATATTATCTAAATATAAGAAAAAAAACTCAGGCCTCCAACTTTTCTAGTATGTTTTTTTCATCTATTTTTATGTTGTGCTCTATTTCTAACTGCCTTATAACCCTTATTTTCATTTTATTATTACCTTTAAAAAAGTTCCATATTAGAGAAGTTTCTAATGTATGTATTCTTTTTTCTAATCCTGTTATACTATTCTGGAATAATTCTTCATCTTCATCTTCTACTTCAAACTCTATATCATTATCTGAAGCATAGTTAAGTAGTCCTAAAATATCATTATTTTCATAACAAGTTTTAACTAGATCAAATTCTTCATCATTCCCACCTTTGTCTGGATGAGCTATAGTTGAAGCTTTTCTGTAAAGTTTTTTGAGTTTATCTGGTTTAGGAGTTTTTCTTTCCTCCTCGCCGGGAGGTTTATCTCTTATTTCTCCTGTTTCCTCGTTTACCCAAATGGCAGATTGTATTTGACTAAAATATTCAGCAAAGATTTCTTTCCACTTTATTTCTAACTCTGAAAAGTGATCTTTAGTATCCTCGTGTTCTAATTTTAGATATTGATACTTGTGAAAATATTTTTTTAGTAGTCTTGACATTAGTACTCACCATATAAATCAAATATCATTGGTTCTGGTTCTTCAACGTTAACTTCATGTGTTTTGATTATATAGAGCTTTCCTTCTAATGGTTCTAATCTGTAATGTCCTTTAAATTTAGTTTTACGCATATACATTGTGAGAGCCATAACTAGACCTTCTATAGTAGTACCTTGGTCTATTACAAGCTCCCAATTGTCCCCAGGTGGGACTCTAGTAGCGATTAATTCTTTTTCTTCTTCTATTAAGACTTCTGCCATTACTGTCTAAGTGTTTTATTAATTAAGTATTCAGGTTCAGTAAAGAAATCTGGGATATACATTGAATGAGTAGCTCTAATAGGATTAATATCGATTCCTCCTCTTCTAGTATATAAACATGCAACCATTAATTGATCTGGATTATATGCATCTAATAAATGCTTATAAACCATTTCACAGATCTCTTCGTGAAAATGACTTACAGTTCTGTGACTAACTATATATTTAGCCAACGAATCTGCAGCTGGTAATTTATTACCTTTTATTCTAATAAATATGTCGCCCCAATCGGGTTGATTAGTAACTCTACAATTAGATCTTAATAAGTTAGATTTTAATTTAATTTCTTTCGGTTCATCAGCACTATTTTCCACACTTAATTGACTAGAATCCGACTTAAATGCAGTAAAGTCTATTTGATCTAAATCTACTGCATCTGCTAAATCTGTATAACCTTCAAATTCTAGTATTTCTGCTTCATCTTTATCTGAAAAGAAAGTAGCGGTAACATTTGTTTCTAATAACTCACTTAAATCTCTAGAAACTCTTGCTTCTATACCAATAATACAGTCAGCTGCTGTGTCCCCAATTCTGGTCATATTGAAAGAGTTAAGATATAGCTTGATTGACTTAGATTCTACGTGATATTCTGAATCACTAGGACATACTATTTTAAGCATACCTGCTACCGGTTGACCTTTAGTAGTAATTGCTGATACTTCATAAGCATTCCATACGTCTACTCCTACAAATTCTTCTCCAGTTAACCCGTAACCTTCTCTATTTAAATTTCTTGGTATTTTAACTAGCAGTTCAGGAGCATAAGTATCCTTATACCCGTCGCCTCCTACTTTACCTAAGTGTTTAGATGCAATCTCTACTACTTCTTGATAATTTTTAACTTCTGACATATTTTATCCTTTAAATATTTGTTTTTTGCCACCATCGTAAACATAAGCGTGACCATTTTCTATTAATAGTTTATTTAAAGAGGTTTCTTCTCCGTTAATTTTAACAAAAATCTCAGCTAGTACTCTTCCGTATTTACCGGTCCCATAAGACTGAATGATAAACTTACCATCATTTAGTTTTAAGTGTTCTTCTGTAAACTTAGAAGCTAAAATACCTTTAGCTTTTTCTTCTAAATTTCTAGTTCTTTTTTCCCAGGTATCAACACCTTTGAATCTTAACCTAGCTTTTGTCCAGACGTCAAAGCCTAGATCGATCATTACGTCAGCAGTATCTCCATCTACTACTCTGACTAATTTTGCTCCGTATCTATACATTTTTACTTTTTAAATATTTAATTAAATAACTTGCTGTTCTATAATTTGTAGCAAGTGGAATATTGTGTACATCACATATTCTCATCAACATAGAAATATCTACGTCATGTGGATGTTTGTCAAGAGGATCCCGCATAAAGATAACGAGACCAATTTCACCACGAGTAACCATCGCTGCGATTTCGGCGTCACCTCCCATCGGACCGCTAGCAACACATTCCACATTGCGAATGCCAGCATGCTTAACGTGCTTCCCAGTAGTACCGGTAGTAACGATAGTGATGCCATCGCCGTTAAAAAAGTTGAGGCGCTTAGAAACGAAAGCCACCATATCTGCTTTTTTGTTATCATGTGCTATAAGTGCTATTCTCATTTTACAAATTGCATTATCTGTTCTACTCTTTGCATAGGAGAACCAGTAATAGTTAGATAAGGTTGACGTACTCCTCCTAGTATTGCCTTAAACTCATCGTCAACTTCTTTTCTCCATTCTTCATTTACACTTCTTACTCCATCATCTATCGAATCAAATTCAATAGGAAAATAAACATAATGAGTATATTCGTTCTTAACTCTATTCCAAGTATCTTCTATATAGTTAAAAGTACTGACATTTATATTCTTCATAAACTTAGAATAAACTACTACGTCCATATAACATCTATCTAATACTAAGTTATAAGGTTGAAGTAAAGCCTCTAAATGAAAACTACTAATAGCTAACTGAGTAGCATCAGTACCTTCTTCGTTAATAGGAAATCCGTAACTACCAACAGTTCTAGTAGATTCATTTACGAATTCATATTTAGGTAATTTATTTTTAAGTAGTTCATAAACAGTAGTCTTACCTGTACTACTTGCTCCTACTAATGCAATTCTTGTTATCATAAAACCTTTTTTAAGAAGTCATGCCACATATACAAACTCCTATCTCTTAATATACGAAATAAATCGTCAAGTTCCAACCCAAAAGTATTGAATCTTTCCTCTGCTATAATTTTACCTTCATCTACTCCAGCTACTACTTTATGAAGTACAGCTCCTGCTACTGGATACTTACCTTCAAAAGCTCTAATCTGAGGGTCTTTACCTTTTAGTTCTGGATAATCTGTTATAAGTCCTGGATGACCATTATAAATTTTAGATCTTTCACAAACATAAGCAGGTACTACTCTCAACCAACCATGTAAAGTCACAATTGCATCAGGATACTTTTCTAATAACTCAATATAGTCTTCTTCAGTAGGTTTGTTAGCCCAAGTAAAGTAACCTTGTTTTTCTATTCTAGGATCGATAGTCCTAAGATGTTCAGGTCTCTCGTTAGTAATAATAACATCAGGCCATCTTCCTAACGCTTCAGAAATGTCAGCAATCTCTGCTCCAGTCTGACTAAAAAATGTTATCCACGTTTGTTTGTCCATTTGTGAACCATCTAAATTTTTGAATATTATACTTAACTAACTGTAGTTGTCTTTCATCTATATCGGAATTGATAAGTGTAAACAACTTCTCTGATGCTTTGCTCCAAAGTCCTTGATCTTTATATTCTATTCCTTTCATACCATGTACAACAGGATTAGATGTATCTAATGAGTATAGCCAATGCCAATATGAATGTTTATAGTATTGAAATTCTTGAGGTAGTCCGCATCCAAGTAGATGATGAGGTTTAGTTTTGTTTATCACACCATCTCTAGCTAAATCTCCTAATAGTTTAACTCTACCAAGCATCCAACTAACAAACTTATTAGAATGAAAAATAGACCTAGTATAATACGAATAATCGAAGGAAATAGCAATCATATCTACGTCTGAGTTATCCATAAACTTATAGCAGTTTACAATTTCCTCATACGTCTTACCCTGTACTACTCCTATCTTTTTTCCCGGTAAGTTTGAATATCTCTCATTCCAAGATGCCATTTGATTACACGTCTTTTCCGCATCTTCTAAAGCATCCGGAACTATATACCAAGTAGGTCTAAGCTCTTCAACCCAATAGGCAAATCTATCAGCATCGAAAGCCTCTTCAAGCTCAAAAATAGAATTATCTAAAATAACTTCTCTTCCTTTCTGTACTGCTCTTTTAAACATTCTTAAATACTCCTCATCCTCTTCGAAAAGGTGCACTAAAGCATAATCATAATCAGTAAACTTCTGTACAGTATCAAAGATACTTTTAGGACTCTCGTGAGCTATTTTTATCATCTATTTCTATATTTAATGCATCTGATACTCCTTTGATAGAGTCTTCTATCATTTTCATTGCAGTATCAAACTTTTTTGAATTTTTTTCATAATCGTAAACCTCATTATATGCCTTTTGAGCAATATCAAAAGGAACATATTGTTTACCGTCAATTACTATAATATGTTCTGATAGGTTTATCATATTCCTACATTTTGTTGTGGTCTAGTTCTTTGAATGTCCTCATCCGAAAGAAACTTACTTAGATCAGGCCTAAAGTAGTTCACAGATTTCATTACTTTTCTATCCCTTGTTCTGTATACAATGAACTTTCCATTAACTTCTTCGTAATGGCACGGTTCACCCTGTTCCTCAGCTCGTATGGAGACAGTGCGTACTGCTTCTTCTTCAGTTGAACAAGCTTTACTAAGATTACTCGCTTGTACTTCTTCATAAGCTGGCCATATCTTATCCTTAAGGCCGTGTAACATAGTACCGTTCCCAATGGAAACATAAGCAATATCACACAAAGCGTCCAAAACTTCCACGATGTCTCCGTTTTCGCAAGCTTGTCTATATTCCTCCAATTCTTCGAGTATAAAGTCATATACGAACTTCCACTCTTTTTCTTCTGGTATTGTTGGTACATAATTATTAGGTTTGCCAAAAGTGGCGTTAAACTCTTCTACTTCAGATACAAATGGAACATAACCTTCTTTCGACTGCACGTTATATTCTTCAGTATCTACATTAAATAATTTTAGTTGTTCACCTTTCATAATCGTCTTCTAATCTTACTATATCGTCTTCTCCGAAATAGGTTCCTGTTTGTGTTTCTATAAATTGTGATACTTCCATAGTATCGTTAAATGCTCTATGTTTAGCTCCTTGAGGTATAACTATTGAGTCTCCAGGAAATAATTCATGAAGTACATCATCTAAAATAACTGATAGTTTGCCTTTCACACAAGCCCATACTTCTGCTCTTTTATGATGATATTGATATGATAATCTACCACCAGGTTTTACAGTAATCATTTTAACCTTAGTAAAGTCAGTATCTAATAATACATCGTAACAACCCCAAGGTCTTTCGTCATGTTCTAATACTTGCATATAATTAATATAGTAAAAATAACTCTAAAGAACAACTACTCCATGTAAAAACGGATACTTACTAAAGTTTACACTTTCCCATTGTTTGATATATAAACTATGATTATAATTTACTACCTCTTTAACTCCTTCAAGTAGCTGTTGATACTCTTCTGAAGGTAGGTTGTTGATTCTTTCTACTTCAGTAACAAGAGCTTTTAATCTTAATTTATCATCTTCAATTTCATCATATGACTCATCAATAAATCCATCGAACGTTTTATAACCTAATTTTTTAAAATCTCTAAGAATATAAGGCGTTGCTGCAAGAATAAATGGCTTTTTACAACTAACTGCTTTCCATACTTTTTCAGTAATAAAACCTGGTGAGATATTTTTTGCATTATACGTTTTTTTAGCCCATTCAAAATTAGGCCCGAGGAAAGGGTCAAAATGTGATTCGATAACAATATGTATATCTGAACTTTCAAGAGCATCGTAAACTACATTAGACCATTTTTGTTCTTTATTACCTAAATCATAAGGTACTTTATTAATCCACCTTCCTACTTTTGGTGTTAGTTCATATCCTTCCTGTAGTACATGCTCTTTAACAGTACTTAATGGAAAAGTTACATCCTCATTATAAGGATTGTAATTATGAAATGAATAATTAGTATTCTCTAAAACACCTCTGTTTAATAACTCTAAGAAAATACTTAATCTCCATGGATAGTAATTTCTACTAAAAACAGAAAATTTATGAGTTGTTTCTTTAGGCTCTGTATATCTAGGTGGGACTCTTTTCATTAGAATATTAATATACTCTGCTTTTATATTATTTACGCCTCTTTCTTTTAGTCCTTCAATAATAAAGTTTTGAAAATTCTCATCCATAGCAACAAACACTACTCTTGAATTATCAACGTCTCTCTCTTTAATATCGTTAGCAAATCTATCTAAATCTACCTGGTTAATATAATCATCAGCAAAGTTAATTATAATAACAGATTCTTCATTAGTTTTAAAATACTCCCATTGTTCATCTAACAAAAAGTCTTTAAACTCTATTAAACGAATAGCTTGATCATGTCTATCATAGTAGAAGATAGCATTTTCGTCCTTCCCTGTCCACTCAGTGACAGATTTCATACCTTTTAATCGACTTTGTACTACATAGTCATCTTTAGGATCATTACCAAAATTTGTGTAAATCATTTTTATTTTTTATCTATAGGTTCATTTAATTTTTCATCATACCAGTATAAACTTCTGTGAGGAGGATCATCTGGGTTGTGTTCTGATGTACTTACAAAGTAGAATAGTCTTAAAGTGTTTCTTGATAAATGTTCAGGACATTGAATTGGATCTGGGTAGCCGTGAAAGGCATATTTTCCGTGTCTCCAAATTAACGCTGTATTAAACAGACAATCTGCTTTATAAATTTCTTCTTTTCTATTTCTATCTAAAAAACTTAGAGCACCACCATATTCAGCTTTCCACTCAGGAGTAATGTAGATAATTAAACTTAAAGCTCTATGAAGATGTATCTGCTCATTCCAATTGAAATCAGTATGAATCTTTAATGTATCTCCATTATAGCTTTTGCTATAACCGGCACCTATTAAATGCGGGTCAGGTATTAATCTTTCTATACCTGTTAATGTTTCTAAATAGCTAATAAATGGTCCGCTATTCAGATAGTTAATAATATTAAATCCAATAGGCATGAGTTCAATATTATTCAGTTCTTTCATATGACTACCATTCCTATCAAAAGTTTTCCAGTAAACATCCGGTATACTTTGGCTTTCATAATAAAGTTTAAACGCTTCTGTTTCCGGAAGAAAGTTTTCCATCCTAATAATCGGATTAGGACTACCGGCTCTAAACTTTGCAGAGTCTCTATCTAAGTAACCATATTTTTCTTTAATCCATTCAAACATATTGTTAGTGTTTACATACTGAGGCTAGTTCTATATTTTTATAAAACTCAGCTCTAGCAGCATCTTCTTTTAAGAAGCATCCTGATAGCTTAGCTGTTTGCATTGAAGCACCAGAGTGTTTTACTCCTCTACAACTAACACAGTTATGGGTAGCATCAACCATTACAGCTACTCCAATATTTCCTTCACATATTTTATCTATAGCATTATGAATAGCAACAGTAAGCTGCTCTTGAATAGCACCTCTTCTACCGAAATGCTCTACTATTCTATTTAGCTTTGATAACCCTACTACTTTACCATCTTTAGAAGGTACATATGCAATATGAACTCTACCACCGATTCTTTGATGGTGATGAGAACACATAGATTCTACCGGTATATTACTTTCTTGTACAATACCATCGTACCCATCAGAAGGGAAAGCTGTTATATCTGACATAGCATCGTATCTACCTTTCCATAGATCAAATACGTATGCTTTAGCTACTCTTCTAGGAGTATCAGATGAGTTAGGATCATTTCTCCAATCACATCCTAAAGCATCTAAAAACTTACCATAAGCTTTTTCTGCTTGATTAACTATTTCCCATTTTTCTTCATCTGTAAAAGGACCACCTGGTGCAATGCCGTTTGCAAATCCTTCTTTTACTAATTCTAACTCTTTACTCATAACTTTAATATAAGAAATTTAATTTAATTTTCCAAATAATCTTGTATAGGTTTTGCATCTTCTCTTTCCCATGGGTAAACAACCCACCCGAAGTCCTCCGGTATTTCTACACCAAAGTAATCAGGTTTAAATTTAGATGTCGTCTTGTAATGCAAAGCAGCATATTTAGGAACATCTAACTCTTGTTTAAGTTTAAAAAATGTTTCTCCTGAGTCGGCAATATCATCCAAAATTAAAAGATGAGGATAATGATTGCTTTTAAATTCAAAATAAGGCACATTATACCTATGTGAATATAATATTGCAAGTAATGTACCTCCTCTAGGTACTCCCGTAACATAATTTATTTCCTTTTTTGTTTGTTCGTGAATAATGTCTAAAAGGTTAAAAACATCATCCCATGTTAAGTATACTTTTTTTACTCCCATGTGTAATTTAGTACCCAGAATTTATCTGGGATTTCAATAGTTGCTATAACGTAATTTTTATTTTCCATATTCTAAGCCAAAAAATTTATAATTATTTTTTACTGCTTCTAATTCACCAGCCTGAATTGCTTCGTCCTCGCTATCAAAAATTGCATCAACAGGACATTCAGGAATACATGCACCACAGTCAATGCATTCTTCTGGATTAATATATAAGCTTTTATCGGCAAGTTCTTCTTTAGTCATATTAGCTACTTCTGCTCCTGCTCCTGTAGGATCAATAGGACCGTGAATACAGTCTACTGGACAAACAGCAACACATGCTGTGTCGCAAGTACCAATACATTTTGAACCTATAATAAAACTCATACCTCTCTCTGATCGTTAAATGCCATAATATGTGCTCTACCGGTAAATCTCCATCCTCTATCTCTTACAAAATCCATAACTTTAGGATAAGAATTAAATAAAGCATCTCTAGTATCACCAGCAGGCATTGCCCAGACTTTTTCATCTGGTATTCCTAAGTCATTAATAAATTCCTCTATTTCATCAAGTACACTGAAATCTTTATCTAACACGGGTTTGATATGATAGTCAGAATGATAATCGATAGATTTTTTTATATTTTCTTTATGGACTCTAAACTTATTATGCCTATCAATCATTCTTTGGTCAGTAATCGCTCCTTGAGGAGTAGCAACACCCAAAACGGGAATGCTATTAGAAAACTTAGGAGAAATACTGAGTAAATTAATAGGATAGTCAGTAGGGAGGAAATGAGATCCTTCAGTTTCAATAGTAATGAATATATCCCTCTCATTTGCTAAATGTGTTAATTCGTTAACTAACTTTGCATGCATTGTAGGTGATCCTCCGGTTAACATCATTTCCTTGATGTGAGGATGCTTTTCGTACATATCAATTATGTCTTGAAAACAATACTTACCTTTCTCCGGATGAATAGAGGTATACCAGCTATCACACCAGCCTCCTTCACCAAAGTAACATCTGTGAGTACACCCAGTAGTTCTAATAACAATAGTAGGATACCCTTGTCTGGATCCTTCTGATTGCACTGCAGTATACAACTCTACTATAGGTAAGCCTTTATTATAATCTTCAATCCTGCCCAGGCTCATATATCGCTGTATTTTTACCGTGTTCTCTAAATTCTACTTTTGCTATTTTAACTCTACCGTCTGTCTCTTCAACTATAAAAGGATTAACTTTATTATAGATAAATTCTGCAAACTTTTCTGCTCCTGTAGCAGGTACTACTCTTAACTGAATAGTTCCGTTTCTTTCAAGCTTAACAAAATACTTATCTAACTGAGGATCATCTTCTGCTACTATAACAGTATGATCAAACATATAGTCAAACCAATCTTTAGGTGATTTACCGTCGATAGTACCTTTAGCTCTTTTCATTCCGCCAAAGTCCCATACCCAGTTTCTATCATCTAATTCTCCTTCAAACCATAGTTTAAAAGAAATACCATACCCATGTAAGAATCTACAGTGAGTTGTTTCTGCTTTCCATTGACGAAAACAAGTGCTAAATCCGTCAAATACTTTTGTTGATGTAAATTTTCCCATAACTAAACTAATTCTTCAATTATACCTACTACTTCTGAAACTACTAGTATACCTGCAGCCCAGAATAAATTAAAAGGAATAAGTATATATCCTAATATACGAATTCCTGATTTGATAAACGACACTAATTGGTGTTTTTTTGCGTCTGGATAATCTGTGATTGTTGGTGAACTAGATAAGTCTTTAATAGATGTTGTTCTTCTCGAATCTCTATCGTAGAGTTCGTCATATAACCTTTGTTCTTCTGTTTTCATATTTGTGTTTTTAAAGTGGTGCTACGACACTATTGTCTATACTATAATATAGTAATTTTTTTTCTTATAGGCAACTTTTTTTTAATTATAATGCAGCAATTGACGCTGTAAAGTCATTATATGTTGGTGATGAAGCAACTAATGTCTTCAAAGAAGCAATTGTTATATAGCCAACTGCATTTGATGATGTCACTGCATACGATGATGATACTGCATTAGCAGCTGTTCCTGTAGCAGATCCTAAATCGATTTGACCAGAACCTGATACTAAAGTTTTATTTTCTAATACTGCAATTCTTCCGCTATCATAAGCAATATCATTCTGTATAGATGCTGATGCAATATACCATTCTGATTCTGAAAGATAATTTGTATCTAGAGAAGAACTGAAAGTTTCTAAATCAGTAATTCTAGTATTTGCAGAACCGGTAAATGTATTTAACCCACTAACGTCTGAATGTTGTATATTGTCGAACCTTGTAGCTATAGATGAGCTTAAAGAGTTAAACGAACCGGAAATTTCTGTTTTTATAGCATATGAACTTGTTGCAGCATTTAATCCACTTACATCAGAATGTACTATATTATCTATAGTTGTTGCAAGTGATGATGATACATTACTTAATTCTGAATCAGTTGCATATGTAGCATCTAATGAAGAAGAGAAACTTTCTAAATTAGTTATTCTTGTATTTGAAGAATCTATAGAACTAGCTAAAGATGAAGAAGCTGATGAAAGTTCGGCATCTGTAGCAAAAGTAGCATCCAAAGATGCACTAAAGTTTAATAATTGAGCGGTTTCTGAAGCAAGAGAGCTTGATACTGAGGCTAGTTCAGCATCTGTGGCGAACGTATCATTTAATGATGCACTAAAATTAAGTAGTTGGGTTAAAGATGCAGATACATCAGAATGTCCAGTAATTCCTAATGAACCTGTAATAGATATAGTTCCTAAAGAACCAGTAAGTCTATTCCCTAATCCATCCTGTATTACAGACCCGTCTACCTGTACTACTCTTTGGTAGGTTTGGTTAATTTTAGTATTAGTGAAGTTTGCCATGATATTGTTATATTATATAAATAGGGCAAGTAATGTTAGCTAGAAGTTTTTATAAATAAAAGGGTCTCTTTTTTTCAACTCTTTTAATTTTTTCTTATATCTCCTATTTTGCTTCCATCTATTTAATAAATTCTTTATTGCTCGTATCAATTTCATTTTTTTATTACTATGTAGTTGTTTAAAATTAAATAATCTATTTCACTATCTAGATATCTTTCAATAGCTTGTTGAGCTGTTCTTGTAATAGTCTGGTCTTTTAAGTTAAATGAAGTATTAAGTACTACTCCATGTCCAGAAAGTTTCTTAAGCTCAGCTAATAATAAATAGTACTTAGGATTAGCTTTTTCTGTAACAGACTGTATTCTAGCAGTATTATCAACATGTGTAGCAGATGGAAATAAATTAACTGATCCATTTTTTACTTTAACCACTTGGTTCATGTAAGGAACATCATCTTTTGCAATAAAATATCTGTTAACTTCTGAAGCAATTACTGATGGAGCGAAAGGTCTAAATCCTTCTCTTTTTTTAATTACATAATTTAACTTTTCTCTCATTTTAGGGTCATGTGGTGATGCTAAAATCGATCTATTTCCAAGTGCTCTAGCTCCGAATTCCATTCTACCTTGAAACCATGCAACTATCTTATTATTTAGTATTAATTTAGCAACTCTAGTGCATAATTGTTCAGTTTCAAATTCTAGGAAATTCAGCTTATCCTTGTATTGTTCTAAAATTATTGGAATATCCTCATTTAATACTTCTTCACCTAAAAACGGTGAATTATTAGACTGCAATGGTCCACCATAATTTAGTAAACAAGCACCAATAGCAGAACCTGCATCTGAAGGAGCGAAAGGTATGTATATGTTATTATAAAATTTATATGCTTTATTATTTGCTACACCGTTATACGCACAACCGCCTCCTAAACATAAATTATCTGATTTGTTTAGTTTTTTAGCTTTTTCTACTAACTTTAAAAAATAATATTCGTAGATAGCTTGAGTAGCGGCTGCTAAATCTTTATAATCTTGAGTTACTTCTTCTCCAGGTAGTCTAGGTTCTAATTCTAACAGTTTAATAAATTTACTATTAAACATTATTTTATCACTATATTCCCAAGTAAAGTAGTTTTGATCGATTTCAATATTATCACCGTTGAAAATAGTTTTTAATTTTTGGTAATACTTTTCTGCATTACCGTATGGTGCTAACCCCATAACTTTATACTCTCCTTCATTAGGTTTAAATCCTAAGTAGCTTGTCATTGTAGAGTAAAACATACCAAGTGAATGAGGAAACTGAATACTGTCAAGTAGTGAAATATTTTTACCTTTACCTTGCCATATAGATACTGTATCCCACTCTCCTACTCCATCAATAACTAGTATAGTAGCATCTTTATAAGGAGAAGTTAAATAAGAAAAAGCTGCATGACTTAAATGATGAGTAACATACTCTATATCTCCTGTATACCCTAACTCTTTTAATAATTTTTCTGGGTTGTTATTACTATATTCTTTTAAAAATTTTCTTTTTAGTAAAAGAGTTTTAAACCAACGTTTTTTAAATATAGATAAGACTCTATCTTTTTTGATTTCTGGGATTTCATACCAGCATACTTGGTTAACGTCTTTTATAGTAATTCCAGCATTTTTTAAACAGTAGTTTATAGCATTTATAGGAAATGATAAATCGTGTTTGATTTCTGTAAATCTTTCTTCTTCTGCTGCTGCTATAACCTTACCGTCTTTAAGTATACATGCAGCTGCGTCGTGATAAAAAGCTGATATTCCTAATTGAATCATAACAAAGTTTTTTCTAAGTCTGGTTGTCTATATTTTTTAGAAATATCAAACATTTTAAGTGCTTCAGGTTTTGTAAGTCCCCAACTATAAAGAGTTTGGTTACGGAAATTGACATCATTAGGGTAATATAAATCTTCGTAATAAACAATCCTCTGATCTAGACTTAAAGCTATTGCCTCTAAATGAGCTCTTTGGTCATTTAACCAACTTATTTTCTCATTTATTAGTTTACTCTGTTTATCTATTTCTTTCTTCTCTAATAAATATTTCATATGATAGGTACCAGTACTTTCTGCTTTATACAAACTTTCTGCTTGTTCTTCAGTACTGAATCTATCTAAAACAATAACTGTGTTAAAGTTTTTTGCAGCTTCTATATGCCATGAAAATGCTGGTCCTTCATAATCATCTGGTTTATGAAAGCTCATAGTTTTTAATATAACATTACTATTAGGAGTAATTTCATTAAGATCAAAAGTACGTTTGTGCTTATCAAGCAGATGTGGGTTCCAGGGTTCTGCATAAAATGTATAGGTACCCTGTTTACTATATGCATTCATTAAGGTTGAAGACCCCGTTCTAGGTAATGCTATAATGTAAACACTCATATTACTTTATTTAGTTGCGGGAGAAGGATTCGAACCTCCGACCTCTGGGTTATGAGCCCAGCGAGATACCACTTCTCCACCCCGCCTAACCGTTAAGCGTATTCCGCTAATAACTTTTCAACATGTGCCTTCGCAACCGTATAATCAACAGGTCCAGTTTCATCCTCGTATTGAACAGGGTCATCCACACCAAGGTTGATAAACGCCTCGATTCTCTCAACAGATGAAGCGGACTTGTAATCACTATTGCCGCTAGGAAAAGGCTTATAGGAAGTATTAGTACGTTTGTAAACTTCATTAAACTCGATTCCCAACTTCTCAACCAAAGTTTGTCCATCTTTCAAAATTCCTAATTTATCTGTATCTAAGTAAGGAGTAAAATACCCTACTTTATCAGCCTCCCAGTTACCAATTCTGAAAGCAGCATCGTCTGCATCTCTAAACTCTTGTCTACAGTCTGGGTAGATTGCATGATCACCAGCGTGAATACCTAAAGCGATATCAGTATCTAAACCGTTAGCATTAGCAGCTGACAAAGCTACAGCTTGAGTAATAGAAGCAAAGATTTTATTCCTATTAGGTACAACTGTTGCTTTCATGTTATCTTCTTCATAATGACCTTCCGGTACATCTTCTCCACCTTCTACAAGATTAGAGTTGAGTAAGTTAACTAATCCATCAAGTTTTATTACTTGATAATTTACCTGTAGTCCATTTTCTTGCAAATAGTCTACTAATGATTGAGCTCTTTGAAGCTCTACTCTATGCTTTTGACCGTAATCAAAAGATAAAGCTGTTACATTGTCATACTCAGATAAACATCTAAGTAATAAAGTTGAGGAGTCCATCCCTCCTGAAAGACTAACTACGACATTTTTCGCCATTTTAATAATAATTAAATTTGCCAGGTATTATTAAGCGTATAGGCAAACGCTATTCAAAAACAGAGGTAAGTGATGTTGCAACTTTCCCCCATTTCTCACTATACTCTTTTAAAGTATATTCTTTTTTAATTTCATCCGGGTTATAATTTAGCAATTCAGTAGCAACTACTTTTAATGCATATTGAAATGTAGAAGGATAGCATACAGTCTTAATATACTCTGTATTATTTTCTCCTTTGACTACGTTTTCAAATACAGTATAACCTCCGGTCTGAGATCTTGTAATGAAAAATGGTTCCATTACTGGATCTTTAATTATAACATCCTTAACAGGAATTGAATCTGGTTTTCGTAACATATTAAAATAAAATTAATTCTTTAAGTTGTATTTCTGATAATACTCCTACTTCTTTTTTTGTAGTTCCGTCTTCTTTAATAACTACTGTTGTAGGTATACTCATTACTTTGTGTTCTGCAGCTAAGCCTGTAGTATCTTTATCAACATTAATATTTTCAAACTCTACATCTTCTACTTCACTAGTCACTTTATCCCATGTCTTTGCATAGCTCTTACATGGACCACACCAATCTGCATAAAACTTAATTGCTTTTATTGCCATATCTTTCTCTTGTTTTTTTATAATGATCTGCTTTAGAAAACTTACTAGCCTTAGCAGATTCTGTAAATGATTTTGAGGCTTTCCTCCATGCTAACCAGTCTTTTAACTGCTCAACATTTTGTTTAGGTGAATTTTTCGACATATAACTATTTTATTATTAATATACGAACTTTTACGCTAAATTCCAACTTTTATCCTAGTTTTGCGTACCATGAAGTGATACCTCCAAAACTTCCGGAAGTGATAGTTACCGGGTTATCAGAAGATAACGCAGAACCAGTAAATGCTGAGTTAGAATACCATGATTGAAACTCATCAGGATAAGTAGGTGTAGATTCTATAGTAAATGTTGGGTAAAGACTAAAATTATGTCTTGTAGTACTGTTGCTAACTGTAGTAGTAGTCGATTCTCCTGTAATCGTTACCGAAGCGTTAGTACCTGGGCTAACAAAGTAGTAGAATACCGCGTTACTATTTTCTGATAGGGAACCTGATCCTACATTTACACATCTGGTTAGATTTTTGACATAAAATTGTTCTATATTATCCTCTACTTGGAACTCTAATCCGTCAAATAAATCTTGTCCTGTAAATACTCCACTTTGAGACACACTACTTGTAAGCAAATTACTACCAGTGATACTGGTGTGGTATATTTGCAGTGTATTCATGTCTGCAGAGTTGACCGTATTCTTTATTCTAACCGTTTTCATATATTATAAATAGTTATCCATCACAACTTAGGCAATCTACTGAAGTTCTACTACCTATATCACCATTAATTACAGAATCTGTTCTTAAGTAATACAGAGTTTTGACTCCTTCTCGCCATCCTGCTTGATGTACCTCATTAATAAATTTAGGACTATCAGTTGGATCAAAAGCAAGATTAAGCGACTGTGTTTGGTCGATATACTGCTGTCTGATGCCGGCTTGTTTAACTAATTCTAATTGATTTATTTCTGCAAACGTTAAAAATATTGGTTTATCTTCTGCAGGCATTATATCATCAGGTAAATTAGCAATACTCCCTCTATCTTTCATTATTTGATCCCATACTTCATCAGTATTAGCTCCTTTTTCTTCTAAATAATTAACTAATGCTTGGTTTTTCCTAATAAATGTTCCTTTTGCGGAATTAAAAGTGTATACGTTAGCAGGTATTGGTTCGATACCAGCTGAAACTCCTCCAGCTATAGTACTATTAGTAACTGTAGGTGCTACTGCTATTAAGTGAGTATTTCTCATACCAGTTCCTCTACACCAAACTGGTTCACCGTATTCGTCTGCAAGTTTTCTAGATGCAGCTTCAGCTTTTGATCTCATATCTGAGAATATTTGATGAGTTAAAGATGTAGCAGCTATAGATGCAAAAGGTATTCTTTTATTCTGTAGTAGTGTATGCCAACCTAAAACTCCTAAACCTATTGCTCTACCTTTTTTAGCGGATCTATGGGCTCTTACAAGAGACTCTCTTCCAGAAGTTTTTGCTAAGAATTCTTCTAACACTCCATCTAAAAAATATATCGCGGTTTCTATTAGGTCTGAGTTTTTCCATTCATCGTATTTTGTAAGGTTAACACTTGATAAACAACAAATAAAACTATGCTCTTCATCTGTATGAAGAGTTATTTCAGAACATATATTGGTCATTGAAACATCTAAATTATTCTTTTTATATGCTGGAGGGTTAGCATTATTAACTGTATCCTTAAACATAATGTAAGGTTCTCCTGTTTCAACTCTAGATTTTAATATTTTTACCCACAACCCCATAGCTTCAGGCTCTATATGCTCTAATTTTTGCATGAAAGTATCATCTACTACTACACATTGATGTAGGTTAAGACATTGTCTGTTTGGGTCTCCTTTAGGTCTTCTTATTTCAAGGTATTCATGTATATCTGGGTGGTTAATATCTAAATTAACCGATGCTGCTCCTCTTCTTACTGCTCCTTGATTTGTTGCAATAATAGTTGAGTCGTATATTTTAGCCCATGGTACTACTCCTTCTGATTGACCGATATCTCCTAAGCCAATTTTAGTACCTCTTGGTCTAATTTTTGATAATCCGATTCCAACTCCACCTCCTAACGATGTTAATCTCATTAACTCAGCGTTTGTAAGCCCGATTCCTCTAATTGAGTCAGGAGTATCTATACCAAAACATGAAATAGGTAAGCCACGGTCTGTACCTGTATTAGATAATACCGGTGAAGCTAGATTTAGCCAACCTTTCCACATATAACGGAAAAATTTAGTTGCTAATTCAGGTTTATCTAACCTCCTAGCTATTCTTTCAGCTACTCTTTTGTATGCGGTTTTTGGAGTTTCGTAAGGTAGTAAATAACCTTTAGAAATAGTTGCTAGAGAAACCTCATTCATCCACTCAGGATAATCCTTGCCTTTTTCCCACTGGGAATAATCTACTTGTAATGTCATAATTTAAATTTAAAACGCTGTTGACCAGTCCATGTGCCCTTTGGCATAGTTTGTAACTCTATTAGCAAAAAAATCTGTTTGTTGCTTACCAGCAATAACTGCATCAAACCATTTCATAGTCTTTAATGCACCTTTATCGATTTCAGACGCTGGGATGATAGGTTCTAACCCAAGATCTCCCATCTTAGTATTGACTCTATGTCTAATGAAGTTTTTTAACTCATTTTTAGACAAATTCTCTAAATCACCCATTTCAAAAACTTTATCAATAAAGTCAAATTCTAACTGGAGAGCTAATTTAGCTGCTTCTTCAATTTCTTTAACTAACTTTTTAGTTTTAAATTTAGGATTCTCTTCCATAAGGGTTCTAAATAACCAACAGCCTGCTTCTGAGTGTAAAGATTCATCTCTTACAGACCATTCTACTATTTGACCTACTCCTTTGAGTAAGTTTCTCATTTTAAAAGATAATAAAACTGCAAAAGAAGAGAATAGATTCACACCCTCCGTAAACGCGGAAAAAATTGCAAGAGACTTTGCTCTTTCATGCCAGTTTGGAGTACCGTCGTGATTATCTCTAACTGCCATCAAAGCTTCAATCTTTGCTGCGGTAGTTTCATCTTCTAAAAATTCAGCAAAATTATCTAAACCTAATTGTTCGTTTAATAAAGAATATGCCTCAGCATGAATAGTTTCAGAAGAACCTAAAGTAGTCCCCATCATAATAACTTCTGGTTTTCTAAACCATTTAGTTACTAATGTTGACCAGTAATCATTAACGATGGTTTCTGTTTGTGCAAATCCTTTCAATATTTGCCCTACTACATTTTTTTCGTGATCTTTTAAATTACCTTTCCAGTCAGAAACATCTTGAGCCATTGGAACTTCTGTATGAAGCCAGTGTGCTTGTTGTTGTTTTAACCAGTAATCAAATGCTTGGGGATATTCAAAGGGTTTGTAAACTATTCTTTCTTTTAATAAACTCATATATCTTTATATATTTGGTGATTGACAAGACAAAAACATCCCCTTGGTCTTACCGTGGGGACGTCCGATATAAATATAATATATATTTACGTTTCGTCCTGATTTTTTTTATATTTTTTCAAAAATTTTGTTGACAGTTTGTCGATCGAAGGTAAAGTTTTGGTCAGAATTATTTTCTAACTCTTCTGCTGTAGCTCTATCTACGAACTCGATATGACCATTATTAGTATCCATTTTAATATTATATGTCATACCATCTTGTCCATATCTATTTTTCATAACATGTATTCTACCAGTACCAAGTACTTTATCTTCTTTCTGACGAGAAAGTGAGAGACAGATATCTGCAACCATCATCTTATCATAACTCCCTGCTGCTTTATCACCTTCAATAACAGAATCCTTAGCCCCCATTCTATTGACCTGAGATGGTGTAAGAATAGGTATTTTCATTTCTTTAGCTAGACCTTTAGTAGCTATAAATACATCATCGATTTCATCTTTACGTTCTGCAAATCTACCTTTAGAAGGAGCACGTAAATAATCTACATAATCTATTATAACTAAATCAGGTTTATGATCCATATCAATACATTTCTGGATATGAGATCTAATAGTACCAACACCTGCTTGTTTCGGAGCATACTCTTTTACTATTAATCTTCCTTTAAGGTTATCAATATAGGTCTGCACTTCTTTTCTATGTTTATTTACTTCATCTATTGAATGACCAGTAAAATAACAATCAAACCTCTTACCTACATAATCTTCACCTAACTCTAATGTATAGTAGTTAACTTTATGACCAAGTGAAACAGCATGAGCAGCAATAGCAACCATAGTCCAAGACTTACCACCACCAGGATTCCCAAAAACGATACCAAGATCACCAGGACCAAAACCACCTTGAATCCCATCATTAAGGATACTCCAGGGAGAAGGAATAGTAGGACGATAATCAACTCTGTAACGAGTTTCAACATCTTTATTATATTCATGTCCTATATTTTTATCCATACCGGCTTTCATAGCCTTTTCTACTAAGTTTCTTATACCATCAAAATCGCTCTGTTTAAGGAGATCTGCAGCATTCAAAATAGCTGCTTTCATTTCCTGGTTTTTACAAAACGTTGTAAATTCTTCTTGTACATATTCTAGATCCTCCTGAGAAGCTTGATATGAATTTCTAAGCTCTTCTTTCAATGCTACTTGAAGTACCTCATTTTCTACTTTCTGAAGTTCTACTTTAAGAACATCCATAGTAATATTAGTATGGTACTTATCGAAGTAGTCAATGATTTGACCTACTATCCATTTATGTGAATCTGCATCAAAGTAGTAATCGTATAAAACATCTCTAACGTTGAGAAGAAATTTCTTGTCGGTAAGTAATGAACCTAGAACTTTTAGTTGGAATCCTTTACCGTATTGCTGTAAACTTTTTAATGTCATTTATATAACCTTATTTAAACTAATATAACTATTTTTTTTGTAATAACCAACTGCTAGATTGTATTTTTTCTCCTAATCCATCAATTAATTCTATATCAAACATTTTACATATTTCTGCTTCAGGTATAGTATCATTATTTTGATCACCTCCATTTGCAAATGCAAGTTTCATGCCACCGTAAAACTTATTTACTAACATTTTTAATGTAGCATTTTGAGTTGAATCTTGATCAATTGATATCCATGCCATATCTACTATATTTAATGCTCTTATAATTTTTATTCTTTCTTCTTCATCCTGAAAGAACTGAGAACCTTTTAGCTCTCTTTGTTTATCGTTATTTACTATAACACAAAGTAAGTCTCCAACTTCTTTTGCTTTTTCAAATAACTCTAAATGACCTTTATGTAGGGGATTGAAATATCCGCTAACTATTACTAACTTTTTCATAACTTTTTGCAATTAACTGTTTAAACTTAGTTGTTGACCACCCGTGGTCTCTATTCAAATAATGAATAGGTATTTTTAAATCATCTCCAGTAAACGGTTTACCTTTATAATCATCACCTAAAAATCTAACATCAAATTCTCCTACCTTAAGTAAATCGTATAACTGCTCTTCATAAGTATATCTGATTACATCGTCAATATATTTAATTGACATTAGCATTTCTTTTCTCTCATCTGAGGAGAGTATAGGTTTAAGTTTATGAGGTCTTTCTATTGAAGGATCAGTATGCAAAAGTACTACAAAAGCATCACAATTAGCCTTGCATTCTTTAAACATAGAAATATAACCTGGGTGTATAACATCAAAATTACCGGCAATGACTCCTTTTTTAATATTAACAGTCCCTAAACTATCCATCATTAACATATATCACATTCTGGTCCAAATAATAAAAGTAGCAAAATAATTATTGCTGCTGTAATAGTAACTATAACTCTAACTGGTTTAGATTGTGTGTCTTTCCAAGCTTTGAGTTTTAATCCCCATTTGACTCCTATACCTCCAGCCCAATCTAGAGCTCTTCCTACCCAGTCAAACGGTGGAATTTTTAGTAACGTAATAACAAATATAATCCAAGCTTCTGACTGACCTGTATAGATCAATAAAGAAGAAATTGCTAACAAATACCAACCTATGTACCTTTGTAAGTGTTGTTTCATTTTACTGTTGTTAATCCTCTAAAATTTTCTAACCACCCATCGGTGTTTTTCGTTACACCTTCAATCATATCTTGATCTAATAAGTGTAAAAACGCACCTGTTTGTAAATCAGGGACAGGTTCCTTTAATCTGTCTTCTACATGAAGTATTTCATTTTCATCTAACGATGTATCATGTAAATCCATCATTTGAAAATTCTTTTCTACTCTATCCCAGTTATGTAATATTTTTGCAAATATCTTTTTACCTTCTAACTTTTCTTCTGCTACTTTATATACATAATCTAGATCAGTTTTTTCAGTAAGTAACTTAGGAAATTCAGCTACAATAGTCTTTATACCTAATCCTTTTACACCTGGTAGATTATCTGAGTTATCACCAAGTAGTGATTTAACTATATTAAAGTTTGTAGGTAATACTTTTATTTCTTCTAATATGTTATCTTTTGTAAAAGTTTTTTTCTTTACTGGTGCATAGACTTCTATATTATTATCTATTAACTGTAAAAAATCTTTATCAGAAGAAACTATTGTAACTTTTTTACCTGCATTAGAAGCTCTTTTGGCTAAATATGCCATTATATCATCTGCTTCTAATTTTTCTAAACCTATTTGTTGAACAGGTAAACATTCTAAATAATCCTGTACTCTAAATAACTGTCCTATAAGCGCTTCAGTTTCTTCTTCTTTAGTATCATATAGACCCCAATGAGTAATACGTGAAGTTGCTCTATGAGCTTTATAGTTAGGATCAATATTTTGTCGATTACCTGATCCACCTTTTCCGTCCCATATAACTAAGACTCTTGTAGGGTCAAAAATACGAGTAATATACCCCAAAGAGCGAAGGAACCCCACGAGGCCTCCGATATGCGTGCCTGTGGGATTCATCGCCTTGAGCAGTGAAAACGACCTAATCAAAGTGTTCATTCCATCTACGATCAGTATATGGTCGTTTAAAGCTCTAGGTGGGGTCTCTTTTAGATTGTTAAGAATATTTTTGTAGTCCACTAATCAAGAAGGTTAGGAGTAATAACATCTTCTTCTAAATCTCCTTCTTCTATTAGGTCAAAGTCTAAACTACCGACTAATTTCAACCAGTGATCTTTATGCTCATCTTTATATTTATCGATTGCACGTTTATCATCAGGTATAAAACCATGTTGAGTCATAACTACTCTTCCTCTAGATTGAACTCCTCCAATATGATTCTTTTCTATTTGAACGTTTGTTCTTTTAGCGAACTCGACTTGCATGCCTGATTTGATAGCTTTTATTTTAGACGTACCTGGGTTTGTAATATTCCCGAAAGTAACTACTAAAGTAGCATCATACCACATTGACATACCTCCTTTATTCTGTAGCTTTGGCTGTCCCATAGGACTTTCTGGTTTCATAGTCCAGACCTTATTGATAGCTACTAAAGTATTAGTATAAGGAGAGTTCTCTTTTCTAGATAATAGAATTTTTTGATTTAGGTTGTTACCAAACTGAGTAGACATTGCACCAGCATTCCACTCGTTATTATTTTTGTTTGATCTAACCGAAAGATCACAAGGTACTGATCCAATACTATCCCAGAAGAAACACATATCATAAGGTAAATTACCTTTAGCTTGTTCATCCATAAGATCAGCAATATAAACTGCTACATCTTCAATAGTATTTAACGTACCTCTATCTGCATATAAAAAATGACCTTCGTAGTCTAATACGTTACCTTCAGCATCTTTAACTTCATCAAATTTTAATCCCATCTCTCTTGCATGTTCCCAAGACCATTTCATCTCAGTAATAATGAAGACCGGGAGAATGCCCAGTTTTTGAGCATTCACCGCAGCTTCTAAAAGGGCAGTTGTTTTGCCCGTATCACTATGTCCACGCAATAAAGTGATATGTCCGGTAGGAATACCGGGTAAGGATGTGATATCTTGAAAGGCTTTGGATAGTGGAATCCAACCTTGCTCCTTAAATTTAACAGAAGCATTCGAGTAACCTTTCTTCTTTTTAAAGTTGCTAAGGTTAAAAGACTTCTGTACAGCAGCTGTTGCTTTTTCTTGTACTTCTTTTTTCTTAGCCATTATTCGTTAAATAAGTCGTCAAATTGTGAAACTTTATCTTTTTTACCTTCTGTTGCTCCTTCTAAAGTAAAATTAGAAGTTGTTGAAGCAGATGGAGTATCCTTACCGCCAGGTAATGCAGCAGGTGCATCATTTTCTTCTGAGCCTGGAGATAAGTAATTCTGAAGTTGCTTCTTAACAAAGTCATAATCATACTGAGTGAAAGACTCTACAGGGTTAGGTTGTTCCTTTAACCACTTATCAACTAAATCGTTATTATCTGAAAGAGCAGTTTGCTTAGGTTTGATTCTAACAGTAGTAGTAGGATAAGGATTACCTTGAGTCATTTCAACTACAAGATCCCAACCGTTAATAACATCTGTGTAATCACCTACATCTTCGTCTTCAGCTAATGCTAGTAAAGCTTTGTAGATGGTAATACCAAATCCCCATAATCTAACACCTTTATCTTCTTCTCCTCTAACAATTACAGGAGCAAAAATTCTAGTTTTAGGGCTGATTTTACCAGATAGAGACCAGTTGTCTTTATCGTTAGTTTTTCTAAGTTCTTTTACGAACTCTTCGATAGGGTCTTGCTTACCAAAATTTGATAAAGCGACCATCGGGTACTTTCCTATACCGTAGTGGAATTTTAATTCCTTAAACGGAAATGTAGGATCGAAAGCAGACGGTACAATTCTTACTGTTTGCTTCCCTAATTCAGGTTTCCAAAAAATTGTGGAATAGTCAGTTTTTTCTCTTTCCTGACCATTGTTGTTTAACGCATCAAGGTTTGCTCGGATTGCATCTAAATTCATATAACTATTTTTAATTTATAACGTTATTATATTCTATAATATAAGAACTTTTTTTTACGATTCCAACTCTATTATACGAAAAAGTTTCGTATTGATCCTTTTTAATTCAGGACCTTTGGTGAGCAATATACAATTTCTATAATCATTCCAATTGATCTTAAACTCTTTATCGAGCTTACCATCATTGAGTTCTTTGACTAAAGTATTTAGTGCATTGATAGTATATAGGGTGTTGGATTCCTTTTTCCTATGCACTAAAATTGTATTCTCTAAAAAATTAGAAACATTTACATAATCAACATTATACGTACAAATATATTCATCTTGACTTTTGGAATATAGTACGAAAATTTTATTGTAAATAATTCTATATCTTTCCTGTATCTCCTGTAAGGTATTCTCTAACTCATTTGTTGTAGAGAAGGTACAGAATAGTTTGTTGCTCATATCATCGTTTAAACTTGTTATACCGAAATCGTAATCGAATCGGTTTTCTTGTATAACTGTTTGTTGTATCATTTATAAATATGTTTTTAAATTATAAAACTAAATTTTGTGAGTACTTAAATTTAACTGGGTATTTTCCTGTCTCACTCAGTATTCTCTGTATGTCATTCAATGTTTCTTTGCCATCTTCTTTATAAAAATCAAATAAGAGTGCATCATACGTATATAAAACGACATTGGTTTTTTTATTTTTCAAATATCTCAAAACATCTTTTAATATTAATATATTACGAGAAGTTTCAAGGGACTGCATAACGTAATTCATCAGTTTCTGAGGATTCATACCTTTTAACGCCTTAGTGAACGGTTTATTACTAATTGGCGCCAAGATTCTTCCGTTAGTTTCGTATTCGGTCCAAAGACTTTTGATAAATCCATCGATTTTTTCAAACACGCTGAGAAAAGCGTATTTCTCTGGTATCTTTCCGTAAATTGCGTGAAAGTTAATCTGTTTTGCTTCGTTGTATTCTTCATCTGTGATTTCTTCTTTATTGAAATATTGCTTTGCTAACTGTTTATGAGCAGATTCTTCAGTTAATTCATAGTCTATCTGTTCAGATAAGAGCCTAAGATGATAGCCATCAAAATCAAACTCAACAAAATAATCTCCTTGTGGCTTAAAGCATTTTCTGTGTTCTGGGCTCTTTGGAATAGCTGCAAAGTTAACAGAATTGAAAGCGTTAGTAGGGCGAGATGTAGCATTGTATAAATTATATGAGGTGTAAGTTATATTATCTTCAATATTATATAAAGGATTCTTTGGAGTAAATAATGTATTGAAAGCATCGTAGTATATTCCTAGCCCATGCTGTTCTAATAAATAAAAAACATTAGTTGCAACTGTATTATAAAACTCAAACCCTTCAGGTATGTCATATTCGATAACTTTACTTACTTGTTTGTAAATATTTTCTGAATTATCATATAAAAGACTAAGAGGAATTATTTGGTTTATGTTGTTAAAGTCTCTATGTCTGTTATAAAAATAATTTATCTTATTTGTTTCTCTCACATACTCTAATCTATCGAATTCCACCATGCTATATAACAACGATAAATCCGTTGCTCCTTGTAGATTAAAGTAGTAGAGTAAGTCTTTCTTATTAAGTGTATATAGTTTACTTGCTTTAGATAAAATTGTGTAGATACGTTCTTTATCTACATTAAGTCCTTCGCTATGATTGATGGGAATTATATAACCATTTTTCGAACCTACCAGTCTTATGTAGACAGCAGTTAATGATGCAAGTTTAGGATGAAAATTATTGTTAGATGAAATAACATCAACATAACAACCAAGTCTTGCTAACTTCTCTAGTCTCTGTAACTTATCTTCTTCTTCTAAAATATAAAACACTTGTAAAAAACCTTTACTTTATATTAATATAAGTAAAAAAAGTTAAACTACAAACTGTTTTGGGTCATTTAGGTAATTACTTATACCTTTCATTGTTTTTTCAGCGGTATCCACTGTTTGTTTATTTCTTGAGGCTGAGCCAATATACAGATATCCATTGTAGTATGTATCATCAGCAGGTGTAGATAAATTCCATTCAAGTATAATTCCTTGATGTGATGGATACTTTACAGCTAACTTATATTGTTTTAAATCTACTTCTTTAATTTTACCTTTTCGTAAATCTTTAATAAAGTGTCTTTTGTATTTTTTATTTTTGTAATCATTTTCTGTAGGACCTTCTGTATATGCTTTGATAGCAGGAGTTTCGTTCTTTTTATTTAGATTTTTTTCATAATCTTTTTTTAGTATGAGTTCCCTTTTAGCATCAACAGGTGATTCACCTTCAAAGTATTGGTTTTTATATGTAATAATATACTTACCTCTAAAAGGTTTCAATGTTTCTTTTACCAGTAGAGAATTTTCTCCTCCAGCGGCAGTAAAAGGTCCTTTATATTTAGATTTTGGTAAATACATTATTTCTTCAATATTACAGCTCTTGCTTCTAATCTAGTTGTCCACATTCCATTATTTATATCATGAGATACATTATTTACTTGGAATCCTACTCCTGCTTCTACATATGATTCTGGTAGTAGTTTTTCAGGTAAGGTAAAAAACTGTAATATTTTTATACCTCCTATACCTAACATCTCTAAATTTAAGTTAGCTCCAACATGACCTCTAGCAGGACCTTTACCATCAGAGTTTTTAGAGGACGCCATTGCAGTTTGTAAATCATATGGCATTATTTCATTAGCAGTTGTAGAGATCTTTTCAGAAGCATCTTTTTGATAGGACTTTGATTTAGTTAATTTATCAAACGTTTCTTGAAATGTCGCTTTTTTCTTTTCAAATGCTTCTTTAGGAGTATTTCCTCCTTGTTGAGTATCTCCTGAGACTGTAAATCTTTTTTCTATACCTGCATTAAACCTAGACATTCCATCGTTAGTTGCTTTATCAGCACTCTGTCCTTGTATAATGGCTTGAGATACAATATAATTTAACATTGAATTACTAAGTTGACTATCTACTGATAAAGATCTTAAATAAGATTTTTTACCCATTACAGGTATTTCAAGTACTTCTTTATCAGCTAAACTTGGGTTTGGAAGTACGTTTCTATCTACTACCATACTAGGTCCTAATTCTGAATCTAAATAAAAATCGTTATATAATTCAAAATCGTTAATACCACCTATTGCAGTCTCAACTTGCTCCATTAAACTTTTAAGAAAATATTGAATAGTAAATTCTTTATCTGCTGTAGCTTCGTTTTTAATTTTAGTATAGAGATCATAAACCTTATAAGCATTGACATAAATATCCATTATATCACCAGTCATTTCTCCGGTACCATCTCTTTCTCCTGGGAGATCTTTTGTATCTAATCCTAATGTACCTGTTTGTTGAGGTAGTAAACATGTTTCTATATCACCGCTAAAATGATCTTCGTAGGTTAAATATAAACACCTACCGCTTTTAGTAGTAAACTTTCCTTTATCAGCTGCTTGACCACCAATTTTTGGCATATAGTAATAATTAATTGCACCTAACACAAAGCGTAGAGGTACATAAACCCAATACCATTTTATATCTGTGGTTTTAAATGGTAAGTAGTATGCTTTTAACTCAAAATCACCTTCTGGTGAATTTATTTCTTCAATGATACCTGTTATATCATCCTCATATTTTTTTAATGCTGTATCAAGTCTATCTTGTTCTACTTCATTTATAGTATCTTTTACATCATCTCCTTTAGTTCTTACTGTAGTTTTAGCTATTCTATTAAATATAGATGCAAAATTACTATCTAAAGATTCTGCCTCATCAAACTCTATTTCATCTTGAGCTCCTGCAGTGGATTGACCTTGAACACCGTACATAGTTTTAGTAAATTCAGATGCTGCACCTTTTCCTAATACTTCAATATTTAATTCGTAAAAACCAGGTTCATATCTCCATTCATAATTTTTTACAAATCCAAGTAATGCATCGTAGTTTTGACCTGAGTCTTCTATTGTTTTACTAATAGCATCTTCTATTACTTTTGGATCTTGAGGGCTTGTAGTGATTGCAGTTTCGTCGCTAAGTTTTTGAGGTTCATAGTTAGCACTACCTCCTTTATCTACATATACCGAATGTCCCCATTCTACTAGTATAGGAAATCCAGGTCTCATATATAGTTGCTCCATTTTAGCTAACTGCGCTCTAGAATAACATCTTACTACTATGTTAGCTTCCCTAGTGAACCCACTATTACCTCTATTAGTAACAGAAAAAGAAAGTATACCGGGAGTCGGCACCATTCCTTCATTTTCTTCAAAAGTATAAAAACCTTTATCACTATCTATAAAAGAGTTTTCAAAATCAAACCCTTGTCGATGTTGTTTTCTATCTTTACTTAATGTACCGCCTTGAAGTATGAATTGCTCATGAGCTTTATCATCATCTATAACTTTTACTCCAGATACAACTCTTACCCATGCATTATTACCGTTTAAGTATTGTTGTATAAACTCTGGTGTAAATTCGTCCGTAGATTTTTTACTAAAAATATCTGCACGATGTTTAAGCTGAGCAATTACTTCTGTGCTTAAAGTATCTAGTGACGGTATTGGTTCTTTGTAAAATACTCCATCTGACATAACCTATCTTTTAGAATTTAAATCCTTGTACTTCGATACGATTTCATTTTGGTTAGCTGGTATTCTTATTTGAGTTCCTGGCTGAGTTACCAGACTATCTGTTTTTCCGGAAGGATTTGCAGTTGCAATAATCCACCATAAACTTGAATCTCTATAAAACTGCTGTGCTAGAGTATCATACCTATCACCTACTGTTGTTATAACATAGATATCCTCAGCAGTTTCAGGAATATCAGGATATATAGCGTTTTGTATATATCTTGTTCCTTCTTCTGTTAACTGTCCTTGTATTGTTTGATATCTATTCATTTATTATAAATCATCATATATATTAGTTTGGTTACCTATTTCCATAGGTTTCCCATCTGTCATTTCAATGAATTTAGATTTCTGAGGTCCTATGAAAGGTACTAAACCAGTTTGAGGTATAAATTCATGATGTACATCCATTGAAACACTCACATCTAAAACGTGAGGTACTTTAATAATGTCTTTTTCTTTGTCTGGGGCAAGTTGTATTTCCCATGGATAATCTTGCTGCCAATTTAAGTTAACAGTATTAACAGTACAAGGAGCTCTATCTAAATAATCTCCTACAGTTACTTTACAAAAAGTACCTCTCATAAATAAACCATCATCACTAAATGTAGGAGCTGTGGTTGAAACTAAATAGTTTAATTTTCTATATAATGGTACTAAATCTACTCTACTATACGCTGCTATTTTAAATCCTAGTTGAACATTTCTTTCAAACCCAGTATAGTTAACGAAAGATTCAGGTCTTCCAATATACTGTGTTTTATTCCACATTCCGTTATAGTTATCACTAAAAGTATCTAAATGAGCTCTAAAATTCAGTATTGCTGCCTCTTTACTTTTACCTTGATCAAATACATAAAATCTAAAAGGTATCATATCTTCTGCTAAGCCGGTGTCTAAACCATTTTTTTGAGGCTCACCTACTGTAATTTTATTATTCACTCCATTGCCAAGATTACTATTAAAATCAAGATCTGCTGCTTTATAGTTAATTCTTCCAGCTGATTTTGGTAGGTCAGTACCGTCATTTAAAGGTATCTTTTTAGTTTTAGTTATACCTCTAGAAACTACAGTAGTATGTCCTGTTTTGATTTGCTTTTTTTGTAAATCATCAGAATCACCGAATTCTCTTTTAGTATAGTCTCTATAATCTTTACCTTTAACCTGAAGTATACCTTTATATAAATGTAGACCTAATCCGTTTAATGGAGTTTGTCCTATATTAGTAACAGCAGTTGCTAGTATATCTAAAGCCTTATCAATAAGATCTTTACCTAATTTAGGACCGGCTGCATATACTGCTTTAGTATCAGCAGCATTTATAAAACCATTAATTGCTTGTTTTGCGACATGTGATAGACCTGGTTTGGCAATTACCAATTTGGCCATACGAATAGTATCATCCAGTCGCTTACCAGCGAGGATGCCTTGTACAGCCATCATGGAATTTCTTCCACCTTCTTGATCTACATCTTTAACTACAAGTGGTTTTCTATTTATACCACTTTCAAATTTTAAAGACTTTAGATCTGTTTTTAGATCTACTAATGCCATATACTTTTATTACTGTGGTGGGTTATCTAAGTATTTTGGTGGAGTAGCTCCATCTAAATCATGAATAGAATGTTCTGCTTTCATATTAGAAGGCTGGCTTCCTTGAGCATGAAGGTCTGAAGTATTCAAAGCTCCGTCTCTGATAGCAGGTTTTTCACCTTTTAATGATAAAGTACTTACTTTAACTGAATCTTTAAGTGCCATGTTATTTAAATTTAAGGGTTAATATTATGTTTATAAATATCTTAATAATTACCAGCAAGTGATTGTCCCACTCTAAACGAATCCATTTTAATAACAGATTTAGGAGGGTTAACTATATACTGGTAAAGTAATGCTGTTTGGTTTTTCAATTCTCTTATTTCGTCTCTATGCTGTTTATCACTTTCTTCTTTTATTTCGTTTAGTTTATTTAAATGCTGTTGTGCAGAAGATATAGTTTCTTTATTATCTTTATTTAGAACGTTGGAGAATTTTTCAACTGCTTTCATAGGAGCCTTAATAACAGAACCAAATAAATTACCTAATTTACCTATGTCAGCTCCAAATCCCATATTTTGTGCTTTACTTAATGGAACTACAGCTTCATTTTCTCCTGTTTCACCTATTAGTGCTATAGTAGGTCTAGTAACAATTCCTCCTTCAGCAAAAGGATTAATTTTACTCCAAAGTGCTTTAGCACCTTCTTTTAAATCAGATACTTTATCTGCTACAAAGCTACCTACTTTACTGTTTTTAATAGCCTCAAATGCATTTTTAGCTTTATCTTTTACACCATTAAACAAATCAGTAGCCATTGTTTTAGCACTATTAAAAGCACTAGAAAGTTTTTCTCCTAACGCATCTTTAAATTCTGAAGCTTTACCTTTTATAAATTCAAATCCACTGCTAAGTTTTTCACCTAATGCATCCTTAAATTGTGAAGCTTTACCTTTTATAAATTCAAATCCACTGCTAAGTTTTTCACCTAATGCATCTTTAAAGTTTCCTGCTTTTTCAGATAAACTACTCCATGCATTACCTAATTTCTCTTTAAGGTTAGAACCAAACGCTTTTGCATTTTCCCATCCTTCTTTAAGCTTGTCACCCATATAGTCAAGGTTTTCAGCAACTTTTTGTCTAAGTTGAGAATTAGGATCACTAAATACTTTAAATGCTTCAGAAGCACCACCAATAATACCACCAGCAGCTGCACCAATAGCAGTACCAACACCTGGTATAATAGAACCAATAGCAGCACCTACCGCTGCTCCTCTACCGGCAGAACCTAATATACCCATAGCATCATCACCTGCTGAGCCTTTTTCGATTCCTACAAAATCACTAATCATAGATCCTCTTTCAGCTCCTCCGGTTAAGGTACCAAGTACAGTAGCTTCAGCTTTACCCATATCTGTTCTAATACCTGCTTCTTTCTTTTCTTCATCAGTCATATTAGCAACCTGGTCATAGCCTTTAAAAGCACCCATTGCAAGTTCTAACGGTGCTAATATTTTACCTCCTACTGTTTTTAAAAGTCCAGAAGCAGCTCCAGTAGGTATTTTGATTTTACTAAATACATTAGTTAAGTTAGGTAACTTAATTTTAGAAAATAAGTTAGTTAAGTTAGGTAACTTAGGTAATTTGATTTTA
>Ga0181569_10000310_pt1 | contig 37461 bp, 32 predicted proteins | sample 101ome_19_FD_132452 | JGI IMG/M metagenome (GOLD analysis project Ga0181569, IMG submission 132452) | Coastal salt marsh microbial communities from the Groves Creek Marsh, Skidaway Island, Georgia - 101405AT metaG (megahit assembly) | ecosystem: Environmental > Aquatic > Marine > Intertidal...
AAATTGGTTCCTTTGATATTTTCTTTAGTGAGAATATTTCCTTGAGCTTTAAGACCCTTTACAGATATAAACTCTTCAATATTGATTGTTTCGTTTGGTTTAGCATCTTTTCCTTTGGGTTTTCTGTACTCGATTTCCATCTGTGGTCTCCAATCGGTCGTCACGAGTTCTAAAAAGGATTCTGGATGTTCACTGATGAACAAATCTTCTTTATTAGCTTGTTCCACAAGGAATCGTTTCATGAAATACACCTCTTTTTCACCGTCGTAATAAACTGCTGAAATCGGCTTGTGTGGATTCCATTTTTCCAACACAATCATATCTTCATCAAAGTGAAGATTCATATCAGGAGTCACAGTTTTTACAATACCTTTGGAAGTAATCACCAGAAGTAAATCATCCCCCTTAAAAGCCCCAAGCAGACTACCTCTACCATCGACGTTTAAGCGCTGAACCACATCGTCAAACCATATTTTTCGTGGCTTAAGAGTGGATACTCCTTTTTCCTTGAGTTCAATTCTCTTGATGGAATACTTGGTGACAATATTCCCTTTAGAAGCCCTCCCTTTAATCAGTACATCAGAAAAGTCTAAATCCCATTTGAGTTTTTTAATACTACCAACTTGTCTCAACAAAATAGTCACCACCTCAGCTTCACCATTGGGATTCGCACTAAAGTAGTACACATCTGAATTACTAGACCCGTTAGTCAAATCGTATTCGCGATCTCTAGTCACTGAGGTAACGTTAAATCGCTTTACATAACTAGGACCATTTTTTCCATCCCTGTAAATCAAATTATAAGTAGTGCGCTTGTCTTTTTTCTTAAAGACCGCTACATGAATGATTCCTTTGCCGATAAAGGTTTTAGAATCAACCTTGGTCACCATCATCTTACCGTCCTGAGTAAAGACAATGATATCATCAATATCACTACAATCAGTAACGTATTCGTCTTTGCGAAGTGAGGTTCCTACAAAACCTTCTTCCCTATTTACGTAGAGTTTGGTATTTCTAATAACCACCTTAGTCGCCTCGATATCGTCAAATACGCGTATTTCAGATTTGCGTTCTTTTCCCTTACCGTAAGTTTCTTTGAGGTGTTTGAAATAATCAATACTAAAATCGATGATGTGATCTAAATGATGTTTTACTTCAACTATTTTCTCTTCGATACTTTCGATAAACTGTTGAGCCTTGTCCAAATCAAATTTTGAAATTCTCTTAATTCGGATTTCGGTTAATCTAGTTATATCTTCTTCGGTTACCGCTCTTTTTAAATGAGTGATATGAGGAGCTAAACCTTTGTCAATTGCAGCAATCACTCCCTCCCAAGTTTCTTCTTCTTCAATATCGCGATAGATTCTCTTTTCGATAAAGATGCGTTCCAAAGATGAGAAATGCCATTGCTCTTCTAGTTCCGAGAGTTTAATCTCTAATTCAGAACGCAGCAAACTGACTGTTAGCTCTGTAGATCGCTTTAATATATCGGATACTCCTATGAAAATAGGCTTGTTATCTTCAATAATACAAGACAGAGGAGATATTGAATTTTCACAGCTTGTAAACGCATAGAGTGCATCAATGGTTTTATCTGGTGAAATTCCAGGTGGAAGATGAATTAATATTTCCACATTCTCAGCAGTATTATCCTCTATTTTCTTAATCTTGATCTTTCCTTTTTCATTGGCCTTGAGGATCGAATCGATAAGCGTCGAAGTATTGGTTCCATATGGAATCTCAGTGATGACCAGTGTTTTCTTATCTAACTGCCCAATTCGCGCTCTCACTCGAATCTTTCCACCTCTAAGACCGTCGTTGTATTGACTGATGTCAATGATTCCAGCAGTAGGGAAATCAGGAACTAAATTAAATCGCTTTCCCTGTAAGTGTTTGATAGAAGCATCGATGAGTTCTATAAAGTTGTGAGGTAAAATTTTAGTAGACAATCCCACAGCAATCCCCTCTGCTCCTTGAGCGAGTAGTAATGGAAATTTAATTGGAAGATTGATCGGTTCTTTCTTTCTACCGTCATATGAGAGTTGCCAATTCGTAATCTTGGGACTATAAACGACTTCTAGAGCAAATTTAGAAAGCCTAGCCTCTATATAACGAGAGGCTGCTGCACCATCTCCTGTTAGTATATTCCCCCAGTTTCCCTGAGTATCGATCAATAAATCTTTTTGTCCTATCTGCACCATAGCATCGGCAATGGAGGCATCTCCATGTGGATGGTATTGCATCGTATGTCCCACCACATTAGCAACCTTGTTGTAGCGACCGTCATCCAACTCCTTCAAGGAGTGCATTATACGACGCTGAACTGGTTTTAATCCGTCTTCAATAGCAGGAACAGCTCTTTCTAAAATTACATAAGAAGCGTAATCTAAAAACCACTCCTTATACATGCCGGTAACCTTTACCAGGCTATCAGTCTCATTGGAATGATCTTCTGGAAGCTGTTGATCTATTTGATTTTCGTTATCCATAAGTGATTATGCTGTTTTTGAAACAATCTCCTCTTCAATATCGAGTTCAACTTTGAGATTTTCAATGATGAACTTTTGACGATCAGGAGTGTTTTTACCCATATAAAACTCTAAGAGTTGTTCAATTGTCATCGATTTATCTAACATCACTGGTTCGAGCCTGATTTCTTCACCTATAAAATGCTTGAATTCATCTGGTGAAATTTCACCCAATCCTTTAAATCGAGTGATTTCAGGTTTATTACCCAATTTAGAAATCGCATTGCGGCGCTCTTCATCTGAGTAACAGTAGATGGTTTCTTTTTTATTTCGAACTCTAAAGAGTGGTGTTTGTAAAATATAGAGGTGATTCTCTTTGATTAGTTCTGGGAAGAATTGCAAAAAGAAGGTTATTAATAGCAATCGAATATGCATCCCATCGACATCGGCATCGGTCGCTATCACAATCTTGTTGTAACGAAGATTTTCCATCGAATCTTCAATATCTAAGGCCGCTTGAAGTAGGTTAAACTCTTCGTTTTCATAGACTATTTTCTTAGACATTCCATAAGAGTTGAGCGGCTTACCTCTAAGACTAAAAACTGCCTGTGTATTCACATTTCTCGATTTGGTAATCGAACCAGAAGCCGAATCTCCCTCTGTGATAAATAGCGTGCTCTTGATGGAATTGTCATTTTTTATATCGGTAAGATGTACTCTACAATCTCTGAGTTTTTTGTTGTGTAGACTCGCTTTTTTAGCACGATCTCTAGCGAGTTTTCGAATACCAGATAATTCTTTGCGCTCGCGTTCTGCCTGAAGTATCTTACGCTGTAAGAGTTCAGCGGTTTCTGGATTCTTGTGTAAATAATTATCGAGTTCGGTTTTGAGGAAGTCATTGATATACGAACGAACAGTTGGCATTCCTCCTCCCATATCGGTAGAACCGAGCTTGGTTTTGGTTTGAGATTCAAAAACAGGCTCCATAACCTTGATCGAAATAGCCGAAATAATTGATTTACGAATATCTGCTGAATCGTAATTCTTACCGTAGTACTCTTTCACAGTTTTAGCAATCGCCTCTCTAAAAGCTGCTTGATGCGTTCCTCCCTGAGTGGTGTGCTGTCCGTTGACAAAAGAATGATATTCCTCGCTGTACTGTGTCTTGGAGTGCGTAATGGCAATCTCTATATCCTCACCTTTTAAGTGGATTATAGGATAGAGCATATCCTCAATCTGGTTGTTGTCCTCTATTAAATCCTTGAGTCCGTTTTCTGATATGTATTTTTCACCGTTAAAAACGATAGTCAACCCAGGATTGAGATACACATAGTTCTTAATCATCTTTACGATGTACTCAGAACGGAATTTGTAATTTTTAAATATGGTTGGATCAGGAACAAAGGTCACTTTAGTCCCCTTTCTTCTCGAACTCTCTTCAGGCCCTTCTTCTGAAATTAAATTCCCCTTTTCAAAGGTTGCGGACTTTAAAAGATTGTCGCGAGAAGATTCCACTAGAAAATATTCCGATAAGGCGTTTACTGCCTTGGTACCAACACCGTTTAAACCTACGGACTTTTTAAAAGCTCTAGAGTCGTACTTACCACCTGTATTCATCTTTGATACTACATCGACTACTTTACCTAGAGGAATTCCTCTACCGTAGTCTCTTACAGTGACCTGAGTGTCTTTGACTCCGATTTCAATCGTCTTTCCAGCACCCATTACAAATTCATCGATACAGTTGTCGATCACCTCTTTTAAAAGAATGTAGATTCCATCATCTGCAGAAGTTCCATCACCTAGTTTTCCGATATACATACCGGGACGCATACGGATGTGTTCTTTCCAATCCAGTGATCGAATATTATCTTCAGTATAGCTAGTGTTTGTAGACATAATAAAAAATCCTAAGAGGCACTAATATAACAAGTCTACTTATAAGAAAAAACAGCTGTCTATTAAAGTAATTAACAAGTTATCCAATAGTTGAAAAGTCCCTAAAAAACAAAAAGCCAGCTAAAAAACTGGCTTATATTCTGTGGGTGAGCACTATAGCTTAAACATTAAATCTAAAATGCATCACATCTCCATCTTTTACGATGTACTCTTTTCCTTCTACTCTCATTTTTCCAGCTTCTTTTACCTTCGCCTCTGAACCAAAATTGACGAAATCGTCGTAGGCGATGACCTCAGCTCTAATAAAGCCTTTTTCAAAATCGGTATGAATAACCCCAGCTGCTTGTGGAGCAGTTGCTCCTACCGGAATAGTCCAAGCTCGAACTTCCTTAACACCAGCGGTAAAATAGGTTTCTAAGTTGAGTAATTTATAAGCTCCTCGTATCAATTTTGCAGAACCTGGCTCCGAAAGCCCTAAGTCTTCTAAGAACATTTGACGCTCTTCAAAGGAATCCAACTCGTTGATATCAGCCTCTGTACCAACAGCTAAAAAAATCACCTCTGCAGCTTCATCAGCCACAGCAGCCCTTACCTTCTCTACGTAATCATTTCCATTGACCGCTGATGCCTCATCGACATTACAAACATACATCACTGGCTTATCAGTGATGAATTGTAATGGTTTTACAAATTCACTGCGTTCATCATCAGTAAGCTCTACAGCTCTAACTGATTTTCCCTGCTCTAAACCAGCTTTGATCTTTAAGAGAACCGCTTCTTCTTTCTGAGCCTCTTTATTTCCTGTTTTTGCAGCTCTTTTAACCTTGTCCAACTTCTTGTCTAAAGTTTCTAAGTCTTTGAGCTGTAATTCGATGTCGATGGTTTCTTTATCGCGAATAGGATTGACACTTCCATCAACATGAACAATATTGTCATCTTCAAAACAACGCAATACATGTAAAATAGCATCAGTTTCTCTGATATTACCGAGGAACTGATTTCCAAGACCTTCACCTTTACTAGCACCCTTAACAAGACCAGCAATATCTACTATTTCTACAGTAGCAGGTAATACGCGCTCCGGATTCACTAATTCTTCTAATTTACTCAATCGAGGATCCGGCACATTAACGACTCCTAAATTGGGTTCAATGGTACAAAATGGGAAGTTAGCACTCTGCGCCTTTGCATTGGACAAACAATTGAACAATGTCGATTTTCCTACGTTTGGTAATCCTACAATACCTGCTTTCATATAATATATAGCTACTTATGCATCTCTGTGCATAAATTGTTGTTTTTCAGTTAACTCTTCATTAGATTCTTGTCGATCATCATCCGGAACACAGCAGTCTACAGGGCAAACCGCAGCACATTGTGGCTCATCGTGAAAGCCGATACACTCCGTACATTTATCCGAAACGATAAAATAATACTCATCGCTAAGTGGTTCTTGCTGCTGATCCGCATTTACAGCTGTTCCATTTGGTAAAACTACCGACCCTTTTAAGCTTGTTCCATCGCTGTAGGACCATTCTTCTGATGCCTCGTAAATTGCATTATTTGGACACTCAGGTTCACAAGCTCCACAGTTAATGCATTCATCTGTAATAATTATAGCCATAATCTAATTCTATTCCTTACTTTTGTGCGACAAAGTTAAACCAAAACTGCGCTTTCACAAGTAATATAATGAAGGAAAATAAAAGAATTCAAGCGGTGTTAAAACTGGGAAGTTATTTGAGAACTAATTTTTGTTCAAATGATGCAGAAACAGTGGATGCAGACCTGGCTCATGTCATGAGAAAAGCCGAAGGTTCTAACAGTTGGTTTACCGCTAAAGAACTGACTCACAGCCTTGAATCATGGGGTGAATTACTGACAGAAAAGAAGCTTCTTGAATGGCTAGCTGCCTATGATCTCTCTATTGCAGATTCTAAGAAAATTTTACTCATACTCGCTGGAAATATTCCTCTTGTAGGATTTCACGATCTGTTGGTCTGTTACCTTTCTGGTCACAACACCTTGGTGAAATTATCTTCTTCAGATGCTCATCTTTTACCCTTTATGGTCAATAAGCTCAATGAGTTTAATCCAGAAGATCAAAATGCTGTAGAATTTACCGATGAACTTGTAAAAGAATACGACGCAGTGATCGCAACAGGAAGTGATAATTCTGCTCGTTATTTTGAGCATTATTTTTCCAAAAAACCAAATATCATTCGAAAGAACAGAAATTCAGTCGCAGTGATAAGCGGTGATGAAACAGCTGAAGAATTGCACGCTCTAGGAGAAGACGTCTTTCGCTATTTCGGTCTTGGATGTCGCTCTGTATCTAAGGTATACGTTCCAAAAGGATACGACTTTGACCTGTTGTTTAAAGCGGTTTTTCCCTACAGTGATTTGATTAACTTTGAAAAATACTCCAATAATTACGACTACAATAAAGCCGTATATTTGATGAGTGAATTTAAGATTCTAGATAATGGATTTTTGATTCTCAAAGAGGACAGCTCAATGAGTTCACCAATTGGGAGTCTTTTTTACGAGTTTTACGACTCAAAAGAACAACTCCTTCAGGAATTAAATTCACGAAAAGAAGAAATTCAATGCGTTGTAGCAAAAGACTTTCTTGCCTCAGAGATCGATTTTGGTCAAACTCAAAAGCCTGGTCTTAGCGATTACGCTGATGATATAGATACTTTAAAATTTGTTTTATCGTTATAATAACAACTTATGAAAAAACACAACTTTAGTGCAGGACCCTGTATATTACCTCAAGAGGTTATCAAAAAAGCTTCTGACGCTGTACTAAACTTTAACAACTTAAACCTCTCTTTAATTGAAATCTCTCACCGTTCAAAAGATTTCGTAGAGGTTATGGATAAGGCGCATCACTTAGCCTTATCTCTTTTAGGATTAGAAAACAAAGGCTATAAAGCACTGTTCTTACAAGGAGGAGCTAGCCTTGAATTTTTAATGGTAGCTTATAACCTACTCGAGCGAAAAGCTGGATACGTTGATACAGGAACATGGAGTTCTAAAGCCATTAAAGAAGCTAAAAACTTTGGAGCGGTTCAAGTCCTTGCTAGTTCAAAAGACAATGGATACAAAAACATTCCAACCTCTTATGAAATTCCAACGGATTTAGATTATTTACATTTAACTTCGAACAATACCATTTACGGAACACAATATCAAAGTTTCCCAGAAACTTCAGTTCCTCTAGTATGTGATATGAGTTCTGACATTTTTTCAAGAGTCTTGGACTTTGAGAAATTTGATCTCATCTATGCTGGAGCACAAAAGAATATGGGACCTGCGGGTACGACTTTGGTTATTGTAAAAGAAGATCTTTTAGGTAAGGTTTCAAGAGCGATACCAGCTATGTTGGATTACCGTGTACATATCGATAAAGAAAGTATGTTTAATACCCCTTCTGTTTTTGCCGTTTACACTTCTATGTTGACTTTGGACTGGCTTAAAGATCTTGGAGGAATTGCTGCGATTGAAAAAATTAACGATCAAAAAGCAGCCCTTCTCTATGGTGAATTAGATAAGAATCCACTTTTTGTTCCCTATGCGGACAAAGACTTTAGATCGAAAATGAACGTTACCTTTACCTTGGCAGATGAGCAATTAGGCGATCGATTTAACGCCATGTGGAAAGAAGCTGGAATCAATGGATTAAATGGACACCGCTCTGTAGGAGGCTATAGAGCTTCTATTTACAACGCCCTAAGTCTTGAAAGTGTTCAAGTACTAGTCGATGTCATGCGCGAATTGGAAAAACAAGCATAAAATGAATATTTTAATCAATGATGGATTGTCACAAGATGCGATAGCGCATCTTGAAAACAATCACTTTAAAGTATTTCAAACCTCTGTAGCTCAAAGTCAATTACTCAAATATCTCAACGAGCAAGAGATTCATATTTTAGTGGTACGCTCAGCTACCAAAGTGGATTCTACCATCATTAAAGAAGCAAAATACCTCAAGGCAGTAGCTCGTGCTGGAGTTGGATTAGACAATATTGATTTAGACGCTGCTCAAACGCATCAAATAAAAGTAATCAATACACCTACTGCCTCTGCAAAGGCAGTAGCCGAATTGACTATAGCACATTTACTCACAGGAGTGAGACACTTACAAGATTCGAATCGCTCCATGCCTTTAGAAGGTGAATCTCGTTTTAAAGAGTTAAAAAAGAGCTATTCCTCTGCTAAAGAATTAGAAGGAAAAACACTGGGTATTATTGGATTTGGTGTCATAGGACAAGAGACTGCTAAAAAAGCTATCGGACTGGGTATGCGTGTCTTGTATCACGATATTGCTCAAACGAAAGTGACTCTTAAATTAGAATTTTACGACGGTCAAGAAATTGAATTTAACCTGATAAACGTCTCTAAAAAACACCTTTTAGAGCAGTCGGATTATATATCATTACACATCCCTTCACAAGAAGAATATCTTTTAGGTGAGAAGGAATTTAATATGATGAAAAAAGGAGCTGGACTAATCAACACCGCAAGAGGAAATGCGGTAGATGAAATTGCGCTCATCAATGCTTTGAACACCGATCAATTAGCCTTTGCTGGTCTTGATGTATTTGAATCAGAACCCAATCCAGAAGTAGCATTGTTGATGCATCCACAAATATCGCTAAGTCCTCATATTGGTGGAAGCACTAAAGAGGCTCAAACGAGAATTGGTATGGACTTGGCAGAACAATTAATCAAAACTTTTAAATCACAGCACTGAATTCATTATGGCATTTGAAAAATTAAAAAAACGCTGGGGTATTGAATCTAACTTTTCACTGATCATTATTTTTATTGTCTTTTCCATCACAGGAAGTGCCGCTGTAAAACTCGCACGTCCTATTTTGGAGGCAGTAGGAATGAATTATGACAGTTTACCAGATGTTTGGTATTGGTATGTCCTCTATTGGATAGTTCGTATTTTACTAATTTTCCCAACCTATCAGGTATTACTTATTATATTTGGAACGCTATTTGGTCAATATCGTTTCTTTTGGAATTTTGAAAAGAAAATGTTGAAGCGAATTGGTTTTAAACGATTTTTTAATGATTAAAGCACAAAACATAAGCAAAAACTACGGCGATCTCTCTATTTTAAAATCTATTGATTTAGAAGTTAATAAGGGTGAAATCATTGCTGTAGTTGGTGCTTCTGGTGCAGGTAAAACAACCTTATTACAAGTCTTAGGAAGTTTAGATCAGGCTTCCAACACCAGTGAATGCAGTATCCAAATTGGAGCGATTGATATCACCAAACTCACTTCAAAGGAGCTAGCGCAATTTAGAAATAAGCACATCGGCTTTATCTTTCAGTTTCATCAATTACTCCCAGAGTTTACTGCTCTTGAAAATATCTGTATTCCTGCTTTTATCGCAGGAACTTCAAAACAAGATGCGATCGCTAGAGCAAAAGAATTACTTTCTTATTTAGGACTTAAAGGCCGAGAAGACCACAAACCAAATCAGCTCTCTGGTGGAGAACAACAGCGTGTTGCAGTCGCTAGGGCACTGATGAATCAACCTGATGTCATTTTAGCTGATGAGCCTAGTGGAAACTTAGATTCAGAATCTGCTAAAAACTTACACGACCTCTTTTTTAAGTTAAGAGATGAATTCAAACAGACCTTTATCATTGTTACTCACAACAAAGAATTAGCAGCCATGGCTGATCGAACCCTCTATATGAAAGACGGTAAATTGATCAACTAATGGAATTCAGTGAGCTCAAAGCCTTTATGGATGAAAAGGCCTATCAATACGAACATCCAGATTTCATCGAATCAGATCCCATTCAAATACCACGCTCCTATCAGCTAAAAGAAGATATTGAAATTGCGGGCTTTTTAGCAGCAACTATCGCTTGGGGTAATCGAAAGAGCATCATTAAGAATGCCAAATCAATGATGGATCGAATGGGCAATAGTCCTTATGACTTTATCATTAATGCTAAAGAACATCATCTAGATGCCCTTGACGGTTTTGTTCATAGAACCTTTAATGCTGAAGACTTTAAGTGTTTTGTGCTCAATCTAAGAGAAATCTACTCCAATCACGGTGGTTTGGAATATCAGTTTAGTGGAACTTCAAGTATTCAAGAACAAATATCTGATTTTAAAGCACTGTTCTTTTCTGAACATTTTCTAAAGCGATCAACAAAACATTTAGCAGATCCCAAAAAAGGATCGGCTGCCAAACGCATTAATATGTTTTTGCGTTGGATGGTACGACCCAACACCAAAGGAGTTGATTTAGGAATATGGAAGGCTATTCCCACTTCTAAACTCTCCTGTCCTTTGGATGTTCACACAGCAAATGTTTCAAGAAAACTTGGACTTGTTAAAAGAAACCAAAACGATCACAAGACACTTTTAGAATTAGATCATTCGCTTCGAATGATGGATGCCAATGATCCTGTCAAATACGACTATGCCTTATTTGGCTTGGGAGTCTTTGAGAAGTTTTAATTTCAGCATTCAAAATTGTCTATTTTTTTCTACATTTAGGAAAACAAAAAATCCTCAATAATGAAAAAAAGTAGTATTCTAAGTCTCATAGCCGCTCTCTTTGTGAGTATAGGTCTATTTGCTCAAAGCAGAACTCTTGCAGTCGATACCATTGTAACCACCCATCACAAGCTCAATGCTGTAAACGGTTCCTTTATGTACACTGCTCAAACTGGAACACAACCTGTTTGGGATGAAAACGCTAATCCTGTTGCAAGCTTACATTACACCTATTACACCCGAGACGATATTCGAAATAGGGATAACCGTCCTCTACTTATTTCATTTAACGGAGGACCAGGATCAGGATCCGTATGGATGCATCTTGCCTATACAGGACCAAGAGTGCTCAATATTGACGATGAAGGGTATCCAGTTCAACCTTATGGATTTAAAGAAAATCCTTATTCTGTTTTAGAAGTTGCCGATATCGTATATATCAATCCAGTAAATACAGGCTATTCAAGAACTATTCCAGCTTCTGGAAAAGAAATCGATCGCTCGCGTTTCTTTGGAGTCAATGCAGATATTAAATACTTAGCAGAATGGATTAACACCTTTGTGAGCAGAAATAACCGATGGGCTTCTCCTAAATACCTCATTGGAGAATCCTATGGTACTACAAGAGTATCCGGGTTGGCCTACGAACTTCAAAACAATCAATGGATGTATCTCAATGGAGTTATCCTTGTTTCTCCTACTGATTTAGGAATTAAGAGAGATGGTCCAGTTGAAGTTGCCAATAGGCTCCCTTACTTCGCTGCAGCTGCATGGTATCAAAAAACACTACCATCAGACTTACAGTCTAAAACTCTTGAAGAAGTCTTAGAAGAGGCTGAACACTACAGTATTAATACCTTATTACCTGGACTGATGAGAATTGGTTTTGAGTCCGAAGATCACAAAAGAGCACTTGCAGATAAAATGGCTTATTATACAGGTATCGATGCAGATGAGTTTATGAGACACAATCTCGATATGTCCTACAGTTACTTCTGGAAAGAACTCTTAAGAGATAAGGGTAAAACCATTGGTCGTTTAGATTCAAGATATTTAGGTATAGATCGCATGGAAGCTGGATCTAGACCAGACTTTAATTCTGAACTCACTTCTTGGCTACATTCATTTACACCTGCTATTAACTATTATATGAAGAATGAACTCAACTGGAAAACAGATGTTAAGTACAATATGTTTGGCCCTGTTCACCCATGGGATCGTTCCGGTGATCGCACTGGTGAAAACCTCAGACAGGCCATGGCTATGAATCCTTACCTTCACGTAATGACTCAGTCAGGTTATTTCGACGGAGCTACTACCTACTACAATGCCAAATACAATATGTGGCAAATGGATCCAAGTGGCAAACTTAAAGATCGACTTTCCTTTAAAGGATATCACTCAGGTCATATGATGTATCTCAGACATGAAGATTTAATAAAAGCAAATCAAGACGTTAAGGATTTTATCAATAAAACAAGAACAAAAGGTAAACCTGCCTTATATACTCAGGATGAATAAGATTAAATTATTTAGCCTCGCTTTGTTATTAGCTGTATCGGGTACTGCATTTTCTCAGAAACTCGATCAATCCCTTTGGAACTCTGGGATTAATTTTGGTAGATACTCCAAGGCAAATTCCGAATTACTTCAAAAAGGAATTGAACCTACCGCTGTTTTAATGGGTGATTCCATTACCGATGTCTGGATTAATAATCATCCTGAATTCTTTGAAGAGAACCATCTAGTCGATCGGGGAATCAGTGGTGAAACAACTGGGCAAATGCTGCTGCGTTTTAGAGAGGACGTCATTAATCTCAACCCAAAAGTTGTAGCTATCCTTGCTGGAATCAATGATATTGCAGAAAACACAGGACCTATTGAGATCGAAAAAGTCTTTGGAAATATCACTAGTATGGCAGAATTAGCCCTTGCTAACGATATTAAAGTTGTACTGTGTAAACTAGTCCCTTCCAATCGTTTTCCTTGGAGAGAACGTATCGTTCCAACTGAAAAAGTAAGAGTTCTCAATCAAATGATAGAAGATTACGCCAATGATAATCGTATTGTTTTAGTGGATTATTTTACTCCAATGAAGGATGATAATAGAGGTTTGAGAAGTGATTTAGGAAGTGATGGCGTCCATCCTAACACAAAAGGATACCAAATCATGGAACCTTTATTGCTCGAAGGAATTCACAAAGCCTTAAATGAAAATTAGAATAATTGAAGGGATTTCTACCGTTTTACAATTAGGTTTATTACTTTTGTCTAAATATACACTGATTTTCAATCAAAGTCTATGAATATACTCTTGCATCAAGCAACCTTGGTTCACCCCAATTCAAAGGAACTCCACCTTAAAAAAAGAGATATTTTAATTAAAAATGGACGTATTGAGAAAATCGCTTCAAAAATTGAACTCCCAAACAATACTGAGAAGATAAGCTTAAAGAACCTTCACGTTTCTTTAGGATGGTTCGATGCTTCTGTAAGTTTTGGAGAACCTGGATTTGAAGAGCGAGAAACTTTAGAAAACGGTGTTCGAACAGCTGCTCTTTCTGGCTTTACGGATATCTTACTCAATACCAATACGCATCCAATCCCCGATAAAAGTACTTCTATTGGGTTTTTAAAGAATATTGCAAAGTCCTACTCTAACACCAATGTTCACCTCTTAGGAGCGCTGACAATCGAATCTAAAGGCGAAGCCTTAGCAGATTTATACGATATGTTTGAAAAAGGCGCTTTGGCTTTTAGCGATTACAAAAAGACCATCACCAATGCCAATCTGCTTAAAATTGCACTGCAATACAGTCAGAGTTTTGACGGTTTGATATACAGTTATCCTCAAAATAGAGAGGTCGCTCATAAAGGAGTTGCTCATGAAGGGATTCAATCTACCCTACTTGGGCTCAAAGGAATACCATCACTATCAGAGCACTTACAAATACAAAGAGATTTACATCTACTGGAATACAGTGGAGGTCGATTACACATTCCTACAATTTCAACAAAGGAAAGTGTTAAACTAATCGCAGCAGCCAAAAAGAAAGGACTCAATGTGAGTTGTAGTGTCGCATTACACAATCTCTGGGGGACTGATGTCCTGCTTAATGATTTTGATACGAATGTCAATTTAAGACCCCCTCTACGAACTCAAGAAGACCAAAAAGAACTTCAAAAGGGGCTGTTAGACGGAACCATTGATTCGGTAGTCAGTGATCACAATCCTATAGATATCGAACTCAAAAATGTTGAATTTGACAATGCAACTCCAGGATCCATTGGTCTTGAAGCTTCATTTGGAGTTTTAAACAGCATCTTTGGAATGGAAAAAGCAGTTGAACTACTGAGTTCAGGTAGATCGATTTACAATATTCCTTCTCCTAGTTTTGATGAAGGAGCAATGGCCTCTTTAAGTTTATTTAATCCCGACTTCGAATACGAATTCAGCAATTCAGATATCAAGAGTTCTTCCAGTAACTGCATGTACTTAGGAAATCAATTAAAAGGAAAGTCATACGGAAGCATCAACAATAACAGTATTTTATTAAATGACTAATCGACAACCAAAAGGCCAAAATGCAGCGATGATCTCCTATCTCACGATTATAGGAGCACTGATAGCAATGAGTATGAATAGTCATGAGAAAAATACTTTTGCTCGATTTCATATTCGACAAGCATTTGGAATTCATCTATTGTATATCGTTACTGTACTTGTTGTCAAAGACTATTTAGACGCTATCTCATATGGATTCATATTACTGTTCTACCTCTTTTTATGGGGACATGGATTTTGGAACGCTATACAATCCAAAATGACGCTAACTCCATTTATAGGATCTTATTTCCAAAAGTGGTTCACTTTTATCAATTAAGATGAATTCACCCTTAGAATATTTAGTTAAAGACCCTACTGTTAAAGGCAACAATCCTGCGTTGATTTTACTTCACGGTTATGGGAGTGATGAAAACGATTTATTCTCATTTAAGCGAGAATTACCCGATCAGGCGTATGTATTCTCATTAAAAGCACCTATTGCCCTTCCCGACTTCGGAAACGCTTGGTATGCTATTCACTTTGGAGCTGATCAATCCAAATGGTCCGATGACAAGCAGGCTATTGAGGCCATTGAACTCATTGCACAAACCATTGAGTTTTTAATTGAAAACCACCCTATAGATCCATCTAATATCAGTTTGATTGGATTTAGTCAAGGAACTATCATGAGCTATGCACTGATGAGTCGTTATCCTAATTTAGTTAAAAATATCGTTGGTCTGAGTGGTTATATCAACGAAGGGATTTGTGAATTTAATTCGGATAAATCCTTGTATGAGCACCTTTCTGTCTTTTCATCACACGGAAGTGAAGATCAAATTATACCAGTTGATTGGGCTCGAAAAATCAGCGCTATCCTAGAAAGAGAACAAATAGATTCCACGTATAGAGAATACCCTATGGGACATGGGATCTGTCCCCAGAATTTCTTTGAATTTAGAGATTGGCTTTTAGAGCGTATTTAATTTACTTTTTGTAATTGTTTTAAGGAATCCAACTCTTTGGTGAGCTGCTCAATTTCAGCTCTGTACTTGGCCATTCTCTTATCTGCAGATTCGACGTAGTTCTTAGTGCTCATATATTGATAGAGCGCAATAAAAAAAAGAAATATAGTTAAGTAAATCAGTAATCGTTGTTTCATTAAATAGTAATTTTTAAGTTGTCATAGGCTAGATTAATTCCACTAGGCAGCTGACTGTCAACCTCTTTATGGAACCCTAACATATGACTTATATGAGTAAAATAGGTCTGCTTAGCCCCTATTTTCTGAGCCAGTTCAACAGCTTCATCTAAATTTAAATGCGAGTGATGCGATTCTATTCTCAAGGCGTTCAATACCAGTACTTCCACCCCTTCTAATTTTTTAAACTCTTCTTTAGGTATGTATTTTACATCCGTAAAATAAACCAAATTGTCGATTCTAAATCCCAACACATCGATTCTATTGTGATTTGCTAAGATTGGAGTCACCCATTTATCGCCAATCTTAAATGGTTTGTCCTCTGATATTTCATTGACAGAAACTCCAGGAGCTCCTGGATATTTATTGTCAGCTTCAAAGATATAATCAAAACGTCGTTTAAGAGAAGCTAATGTCGCCTTGGAGGTATACACTTCAATTTCACCTTGGCGAAAATAAAAAGGCCTGATATCGTCAATACCAGCGGTGTGATCCGAATGCTCATGAGTAAATAAGATTCCATCTATTTTAGATACTGAATGATGTAGCATCTGAGCTCTAAAATCTGGTCCACAATCAATAATATAGCGATGTGTTCCCCATGAAATCATGGCAGAAGAACGAAGTCTATTATCTTTTGGATCCTTACTTCGACAAACTGGATGATCGCTTCCAATAATCGGAATTCCTTGTGAAGTACCTGTGCCTAAAAATGTCAGTTCCAAGAATCTTAATTTTTTATCAAATTTATGACTTTATTAGGGATTGCTCTTTTAAACTTTTATATTTTTGTAGTAAATTAAACTTTTTATATGGCATCTGTTACAAAATTAGAGACAGAATTCGACAATACTCCTTCTTCAAAAGCTAAAGCACTACGTATTAACTTAGACCAAAAGATTTACGGTACCTTTTCCGAAATTGGAGCTGGTCAAGAAACTGCACGTTACTTTTTTAGAGCAGGTGGAGCTTCAGGAACCATTGCAAAGGCCATGAGCGCCTATGACAAAGAATTTTCAGATGCTATTTACGGCAGTGAAGAAGACGGTCGTTACGTGACTCAATCACGTCTTAAAAAGATGTTGTCTCACGAGATGAATCTGATGGAAGAACGATTGACTGAGAAAAACGACAAGCTCTTTTTCTCTTATGCCAATACTGTTGCAACTATCGATTTTGCTAAAAAGTTTAAAGGTCATGGATGGGTTGGAATCAAATTTCAATTAGAGCCTGATCAAAAAGAATACAACGAAATTATTCTCCATATACGTTTTAAACAGAACGAAGCTAGATTACAACAAGAAACCTTAGGTTTACTTGGCGTCAACTTGATTTACGGAGCTTTTTTCACCTATGACAAACCCAAAAACCTTCTGAAATACCTCTATGATCACTTAGATCAAGACGTGCTTGAAATCGATATGGTTAATTTTTCAGGTCCTGCATTCCACAATGTAGACAATCGTCTGATGAGTTTACAGCTCGTTCGAAACGGAATGACTGATGCGGTAATGTTTGGTCCTGATGGTAATAATGTACTTCCAGCAGCAGTACTCTATAAAAAGAATATTTTAGCGATCAGAGGTCGCTTTAGACCCGTAACTTGTGTCAATCAAGACATGCTCAATAAATCCCTTGAAATATTTAGACATGAAAATTCAGTGGATATTGAGAAAACTATGGTCGTTTTTGAGATTACCTTGTCAAACTTAAGAGTCTCAGGTGAAATTGATGAGCAAGATTTCTTAGATCGCGCCGATTTACTCTGTCATTTAGGTCATAATGTAATCATCTCCAACTTCCAAGAGTATTATAAATTGGTAGAGTACTTCCACAGTTTCACCAAGGAGCGTATTGGCCTAACAATGGGTGTCAATAACCTTGAGGCCATATTTGATGAAAAGTACTACAGACATCTCAGTGGTGGAATCTTAGAAGCTTTTGGAAAACTATTCTTTAAAAACCTCAAAGTATACCTCTATCCGATGAGAGACGAGCGAACTGGAGAAATCATCACATCAAACACCTTAAAGGTTCATCCAAGAATGAAAGAATTGTACAAATTCTTCAAATACAATGGAAAAGTAATGGATATTATCGATTACGATCACGAAATATTAGGAATCATGTCTGGACATGTTCACGATATGATTACCAATGGTGATCCTGATTGGGAAAAGATGGTTCCTCCTGGAATTGCAGAAATCATCAAAGAAAAACACCTTTTTACAGATAAGGAAAAACGATCGAAAACTCTTGAGTTAAACTAGACTTGCTCTAGTATTTGTGCAGCGTGATCTTTGGTCTTTACCTTATCGATCACACGAATCACTTTTGAATTTTCAACGATAAAAGTCATTCTGTGAATACCGTCGTATTCTCTACCCATAAACTTTTTGGGGCCCCATACTCCAAATAAATCGATTAGTTTTTTATCCTCATCAGCGATGAGTGGAAAAGGAAATTCGTATTTAGTTTTAAAGTTTTTTTGTCTTTGGGCCGAGTCTGCGCTTACACCAATCATGGCATATCCTTTATCAAGTAGGAGTTGATAATTGTCTCTTAGGTTACAAGCCTCCATCGTACAGCCTGGAGTTGAAGCTTTAGGATAAAAAAAGACAATTAATTTTTTATCTTTAAAATCGCTGAGTTGCACTGTATTAGCCTCTTCGTCAAAGACTTTGAAATCAGGAACTGTATCTCCTACTTTTAGAGTTTTCATAAGAATCTTATATTTAACTATAAAAGTACAAAAAATGACTAAAGCTGAAAAAGTAAAATTCACAATAGATACCTTAGAAAAACTTTACCCAGAGGTTCCAGTTCCTCTGGATCACAAAGATCCCTATACGCTTCTTATCGCTGTTTTACTTTCAGCTCAATCCACTGATGTTCGAGTCAATCAAATCACACCTCTGCTCTTTGCTAAGGCTGACAACCCCTACGATATGATCAAACTCAGTGTCGAAGAAATCAGAGAAATTATCAAACCTGTAGGTCTCTCTCCAATGAAATCTAAAGGTATTTACGGATTGTCAAAAATACTGGTTGAACAATATGATGGTATTGTCCCAAAGGAACTTGAGAAATTAGAACAATTTCCTGGAGTTGGACATAAAACAGCCTCTGTAGTGGTTTCACAGGCTTTTAATATACCTGCATTCCCTGTAGACACCCATATTCATCGATTGATGTATCGTTGGGGTTTTTCCAATGGAAAAAATGTGGTACAAACTGAAAAAGATGCTAAAAGACTATTCCCAAAAGATAAATGGAACAAACTCCACCTTCAAATAATTTGGTATGGACGAGAGTATTCCCCTGCAAGAGGTTGGAATTTAGACAAAGACATCATCACAAAAACAATAGGAAGAGCCTCTGTGATTAAAGAACACTTAAAAAAGTCTAGTTCAAAATAAACTCCAAATGGTCATTTCCACAGGCTACAGTATAATAAGCTTGTGAAAACATACTTATAAACAATAGACTATCAATACGATAGAATTGAAGGCTATTTTGAGTTTCTAATTGGTTAAAGGTTGTATCATTCATCAACCTTATAACGCTGGTATTTTAAAAATATTGTGTTAGTAACTTAAAACTAGATTTTTAGCTTCTATTTCTTTTCTGATATTTTGTAGGGCATAGCGCATTCTACCGAGGGCTGTATTGATACTAACTCCAGTGTTTTCAGATATTTCTTTAAAACTCATATCGCGATACATACGCATTTCTAAGACTTCTTTTTGATCTTTGGGTAAACGAGTCACCAATTCCTTAACTTCTAGTTCAATTTGGCTTTTGACCAAACGTTCTTCCATATGTAGTGAATCATCTGAAATCACAGAAAATATATCAAAATCCGTAGAATTAGACAGAGTTGGAATCTTATTTTGTTTTCTAAAGTAATCCACAATTAAATTGTGAGCAATTCGCATTACCCAGGGTAAAAACTTACCCTCTTCGTTATAAGATCCTTTGCGAAGTGACTTGATTACCTTCATATAGGTGTCTTGAAATAAATCCTCAGTGATATCTCTATCTTTTACCTTAGAAAAAATAAATCCCTTAACACGTGATTGATGGTTAACAATGAGTCTGTGAAGTGCTGTTTCCTCTCCGTTGAGATAACGCCTTACTAAATGAGCATCTAGTTCTGTTGAGTTCATAAGTTACTTTATATACAACACTTAGATCAACAAATAATTGATCCTGTGATGGTTATACACTAAAATTTAAAAGTAACTTATACTATAGGCGTTGTTTTTTATTGTTATAACATTAAATATAGAAAAATATTCATTTGAATCCAACTAAATTTCAAAAGAAAAGAATTCAATTGATTAGGAGATTTTTGATTTGGATAGTATATTTATCTTTTGACCTATGATCGATTTAAAAGACTTTAATCCAAGAGAAAACATTCTAATTAAGGGAGCTAAACTGCACAACCTTAAGAATTTAGATGTAGCTATACCAAGAAACCAATTAGTGGTAATTACGGGGCTTTCTGGCTCAGGAAAATCATCTTTGGCCTTTGATACGCTTTATGCAGAGGGACAACGTCGTTATATTGAATCGCTTTCGTCTTATTCGAGGCAATTTCTTGGAAAGTTGGACAAACCTTTAGTAGATAGTATTCAGGGGATTGCTCCAGCGATTGCGATTGAACAAAAGGTCAATACCACCAACCCTAGATCTACCGTTGGAACTTCAACAGAGATCTACGATTATTTAAAATTGCTCTATTCGAGAATTGGAAGAACCTATTCTCCAATCAGTGGAAAAGAAGTAAAAAAGCACAAACTTCAAGATGTATTGGAATACATTCAATCCTTTGAACTTAGATCAAGGCTCTTATTACTCGCTCCTGTACATATTACTGATAAAAAGCAACCCTCTAAAACCATAGACCTTCTCGTAAAACAGGGCTATGCTAGAATATACGCCAATGGAGAAGTCATTAAGATTAGTGAACCCTTAGAGAACATACCTACTTCCTTTGAGCTCGTTGTTGATCGCATTGTCCTTGCTGATGATGAAGATTTTGTCAATCGATTAAAAAACACCATTGAACTCGCCTTCTTTGAGGGAAAAGGAAGTTTAAGAGTTGTAGAATTAAAAGATCAAAAGTCTCAAGAATTCAACAATAAATTTGAGATGGATCAAATGAGTTTTACGGAACCTAATACTCATTTTTTTAGCTTTAACAATCCCTATGGTGCCTGCCCTAGCTGCGAGGGTTATGGTGATATCGTTGGAATCGATCCAGATTTAGTGATTCCCAACACCAACCTTTCTATCTACGAAGAAGCAATAGCACCTTGGAGAGGAAAAAGCATGCAGCGCTATTTAGAGAAATTAATCAATGTCGCTTCAGATTACAATATTCCAATCCACAAGCCATGGTGTGAGATGACCAAAGAGCAGCAAAACTTAGTTTGGAATGGAGCAAAGGGATTCACAGGGCTTCACCCCTTCTTTGACAAACTTGAGAAAAAAAATTACAAGGTTCACAATAGGGTAATGCTCGCACGTTTTAGAGGAAAAACCATTTGTCCTAGTTGTAAGGGAACCAAATTAAAAGAGGAAACTTCTTATGTTAAAGTAGGAGGTGCCAGCATACAAGACTTAGTCATCTTGCCAATCGATGAATTAGCGGTGTTCTTTAAAGAACTCAAAATAACTCCATATGAGCAGCAAGTAGCTAAGAGAATTCTCATCGAAATCAATTCTAGAATCGAATACCTTCTCAAGGTAGGACTTCCTTATTTGAGTCTCAATAGAAAATCCAATTCGCTTTCTGGAGGTGAGAGTCAACGTATCAACCTCGCCACCTCTTTGGGAAGTTCTCTAGTAGGATCGATGTATATCTTAGATGAACCCAGTATTGGTTTACACCCCAAAGACACTGAAAATCTTATTGAAGTCCTCAAATCACTTAAATCACTAGGCAATACAGTTATCGTTGTCGAACACGATGAGGATATTATCAAGGCAGCTGATTTGGTCATCGATATAGGACCTGAAGCAGGAACCCACGGTGGTGCTCTTGTAGCCTATGGGGATTTACAACAACTTTTAGCGTCCAACAGTTTAACGGCACAATACCTCAATAAAAGTTTAGAAATACCTGTTCCTAAAAAGCGAAGAGTATCCAAGGACTATATTCAGCTCCAGGGAGGAAGAGAACACAATTTAAAAAATATTGATCTAAAAATTCCTCTTAAATCACTGACAGCCATCAGTGGTGTCTCTGGAAGTGGTAAGAGTACTCTAATAAAAAATCTCATTTACCCTATTGTAGTTAAAGAACTTGGAGGTTATGGGCAAAAGATTGGAAAGCACAGCTCCTATCAAATTCACTCTAAGGATTTAAAAGAGGTTGAATTTATCGATCAAAACCCTATAGGAAAATCATCCAGATCCAATCCGGTTACCTATATCAAAGCTTATGACGATATCAGAAGTTTGTTTACAAAGCAAGCCCTGAGTAAACTTAGAGGCTACCAACCTAAACACTTTTCATTTAATGTAGATGGTGGTCGTTGCGACAAGTGTAAAGGCGAAGGAGAGATCACTGTTGAAATGCAATTTATGGCTGATATTCATATTGAATGTGACGTCTGTAAAGGAAAGCGATTTAAGAAAGAGATCTTGGAAATTAAATTCCAAGGAAAGAACATCAATGATATTTTACATATGACCGTCAGTGATGCTCTTGACTTCTTCACAGAACATCGCGAACAAAAAGTAGCTAAAAAACTACAACCTTTAGAAGATGTTGGTCTTGGGTATGTCGAATTAGGACAAGCCTCTTCTACCCTTTCTGGTGGTGAGGCACAACGAATTAAGTTAGCATCTTTTTTACTCAAGGGTTCAAAAGATAATCACACCCTCTTTATTTTTGATGAACCAACTACTGGACTGCATTTTCACGATATTGCTAAATTATTAGCTTCCTTTAATGCTCTGTTGGAAAATGGACATTCCATACTGCTCATCGAACACAATATCGACATGCTTAAAAGTGCCGATTACTTAATCGATCTTGGACTCGAAGGCGGAGATAAGGGAGGAAATCTTATCGCATGTGGAACCCCAGAAGAAGTCGCTAAAAGCACCAAATCCTATACAGCAAAATACCTCAGAGAAAAACTACATTAATTTCTTCTCAAGATCCTGTCTATCAAATGATTGAAACTTGAGGATAAGTTCATTTTATAAGAGATTCCAACAAAGACAAATAGCGTTACAAAGCTTTTAAGTAACATATCGATATAGTTATTGCTTGCACTACTCATATTGGTTACAGTAAGGTATATAATTACAGTCAATACAACCACCAAAATAGTCTTATAGGAATAGGGCTGCATTTTGTAATTGATCATCACCAATACCAACTTCAATACGTTGTAAATGAACAATGCAAATAAAGAGGCATAGGCCGCTCCAACAATCCCATAAATGGGCAGTAACCACATATTAAACAGTACGGTAAGAATCGCTAAAATTACCCCAAAACCTAAAACATAGGCGTAATAGGGTGAATTATTGATAATCGCATTATTGATGCCAAGACTGGCGTCTAAAAACTTGCTAATTCCCAAAAGATAGACCACGAAAATTGCCTGAGAATAAGCCTCCGGTATTAATAAATAGAGATTGTCAATATTGACAAGGAGTAAGATCAATATCAAAGCGGTAACGATACTTAAATTGAGACTGCTTTTCTTATAAAGATCAGAGAGCCCCTTCAAATCCTTATTAGCAATTAATTGAGCGGTTATTGGAAGGGTAATTTGATGCATAGCTCTAAAGGGAACAGCCACTAGTGTTGCAATAAATACAGCCACCGTATAATAAGCCACCTGATCGAGATCTAAATACATATTGATCATGATTTTATCCACTTCTAAGATCACTAAGGCTGCAGCAGATCCCATCAACATCACAAGGGCATATACCAGGTGAGTTCTTTTAAAGTTGCTCAACTTCAAAGACCAATTTATTGTAGTCGCTCTCAAACTATAAACTAACATCAAAAGCATTCGAAGACCATAAATAGCCATTAAAAGTATAATAAAGCTGTGAAAATCTAGCCACTCAAAAGAATATCCAACTAGACCCAAAGCGATTAAAAGTCGGTGCAATACCTCTTTTGCAAAATTACCAAACACAGATTTCAATTGAGATCGACTCAGTGCATAGAAGTATTCAAAAAAGGCCATAAATACAGCAATAAAGTAAACATCCCAAAGAAAATATGGGGTTAATGTGGAGTCGCTCTGTACAAACCTCAAAAGTGATTCTTGAAAAAAATAGAGTGCAATTCCAAATACAGAGCTCATCACTATAGGAATTAAAAGTGACAAGGTCAAGAGCTTCGCTTGGTCAACTCCTGAGTATTTGGGATAAAAACGAATCAGCATTTGATGTGAACCAAAGAGCATAAATGGTGCTCCAACTGTTGCTATAGAGAGCATTAAAGCGACAATACCGTAATCGGAAGCACTCATAAAGTGAGTGTAAAACACCAAGGTATTCAGTGCACCAATTGCAAACCCTATATAGGTACTCAAGGTGTTTTTAACCGATTGTTGAATTACAATTCCCATAGAACTTTAGACATTTTCTCAGTAAGAGCTCTTCGATGATAGGCCTCTATTTCACTCGTATCGTTTTCTAAGTTTCCTTTTTTGTAGAGTCTATAATAGGTTAAGATATCACTTTTTAGTGAATTATTATCATCAAAGGCATAGGTAGTGCCTGCATTAGTATTCGCTAATAATTGATCTACATCCCAAGATTCAGGCCCAATAGCAATAATGGGACGCTTTGCAGACAGGTATTCAAATAATTTTCCTGGTATAATTTGAGCCACTTTAGGATCAAAGCTCTCAATTAACAGTAATAATTGGGATTTTCTTTGATAGTGAACCGCCTTTTGATGTGAGACATATCCCATGTTTTCAATATTGTTTTCAAGTTTAAAATCACTTAATTGTTCAATAATTTGTGGATCTGTTTTACCGACAAAGATCAATTTTAAATCTTCTTTAAATCCCGATTCTTCTTCACATAAATCTTTTAAGGCGCTCCATAGCAATATAGGATTGCGCTGAGAAAGTAAACTTCCAATATGCGTCAAACTAAAGTAAGAATCTAATTCTACAGATGTTTCAACTTCAGTATCAAAACCATTGGTGATTAAATGAATTGGTTTGGAAGTGAGGCCTTCAAAAGCGTTTTTAGTAGTTGGACTAGTGACACTTATGGCATCTGCTGAATTCAAAACTCTTGATTCCAATCGCTTGTGCTTATTTTGAGCCCAGGAGCTCATATAGAGCTTGTCTTGATAGTGAATACTGGTCCAAGGATCTCTAAAATCTGCTAACCACTTTATATTAGATGCCTTTTGGAGTCCCATCCCTATTAAGTGTAATGAGTGAGGAGGTCCTGTTGTAATAACCCTATCAATTCCTTCCTGTTCCAATACAGTTTTTAAAAAAGAAATGGAGGGTTTTACCCATGATTTTCGAGCATCTGGAATAAAGAAATTACCTCGAACAAATAACATTAGTTTTGACAATAACGACTTATTCTCTGTACCTACAACACCTGAACTCATATGGTCTGTTTTCTTCTTAGAGAGTAAAGAAGCCCATCGATAGGGTTCCTTGATCGGTTGACTGTAGATCTTTAAATCCTTAGGGATTTCATTTATCAGAGAATCATCTCTTAAAGGATAATGTGGATTAGAAGGAATATAAAGTATTGGTTCAATATCGAACTGTTTAAAATACTTTACAAACTTCAACCAACGCTGTACTCCAGGTCCTCCGGCTGGTGGCCAATAGTATAGGATTAGAAGTACTTTCTTCATAGTCGTATTATTCGTTCTTCAACTGACGATAGGCCGTATAACCAATTAAGAATATAAGAAGTACAAAACTCAGCAATTGAATTAGCGATCCTGTTTTGACTACTTGAGGTTCAAATTTAAACTCAATACTATGAGTTCCTTTTGGAACAAAGAGACCTCTAAGAGCGTAATCTACTCTGTAATGAGGAACTAATTGACCATCGAGATAGGCATTCCAACCATTTTTATAATAAAGCTCAGAAAAAACTGCAAAACCATCATCTGGATTGGAACTGCTATAGCTTAAATGATCTGGAGCATATGAGTCTAATTGAATTACAGCTTGCTCTGTTCTTGAGAACACAGAAGGTATATTCGAATCAATCTCCCCTTTTACAGCAATCGCTTCATGTCTGGTTGAGGTCGCCCCTAATCGAGTCATGATATAATCTTGTGAATCGAAAGTACTCAAGGCTTGTACAAACCAAGCATTCCCATTAGCTTCCTCGTTAACAATTAAGCTTTGTTCTCCTTTTTCATCCTTTTGCATCACGTATTTGACATTGAGCATACGAAGTGGCTCCCACGATTCTCTAGCGATGTGATATTCAAATAACTCTTGAATTACCCTAGGCTTGGCAGCGTGATAACCTCCAATTGAATTGTGAAAATAAGAGGTGCGAGCTCCATTGACTCCTTCACTGTAATCAAAGACTCGGTAGTATGATTTATCTTGTGATATTTTTTTATCGATATCACTAGCTACAAAAGGTTTGTTCATCTCTTTTGATGAAACAAAATTATCGCTGTTGAGATAACGCTTGGCAACTCCTCCCAAATCGAGAAGAATTATGAGTCCTAGACCGATATAAAAATAATTGGCATTAAATCGTTTCACAGTGTAAATCCACAACAATGAAGCTGAAAGAATCACATAAATTGTAGATCTAAAAACATCACTTATATAAACAGATTTTCTGTCCTTTATGAGTATATCAACGAATTCATCTCCGTAATTGTATCTAAAGTAAGGATCCATTCCTCCTTGAAATTCAAAGAAAAAGCTAAGTCCATACAAAACCACCCCAAAAGAGACAAATCCTAAGAGTATCTTTTGAAGTGTCTTAATTTTATAGGCGTCGTCAGAATCGTTTAAAAAAGATTTAAGCCCTAAAAACGCAAATACTGGTATGGTTAGCTCTGCAAGTATTTGAGCAGAAGAAACCGCTCTAAACTTGTCGTAAAGGGGAAAATAATCGATCATCAAAGTCGTCAATAACTCGAAGTTCTTTCCCCATGAGAGGGCAATAGATAGCAGTGTTCCAATCAACAAAGGCAATCGATAGCTCCCCTTGTAAAAAAACAGTGCTAGGACAAAGAAAAAAATCACGATAGCTCCAATATAAGCAGGCCCAGCAACAATAGGTTGATCTCCCCAATACAGAGGTGCTTGCGAAATAAATTGATTAATAGACTGATAGGGAACTCCTTGATTGTTTAAAAAGTTAAACAAATGAGAGTCTTGAGTTAATTGCTCCGAGCCAGAACCGCCTAATAAACGAGGGACATATAAGTTGAGGCTTTCAAAAATACCATAGGAATATTCAGTAATATAATTGTAATCAAGTCCTGCACTTGGCTCTTTGGGGTTTCCTTCTGGATCAATACTGAGCTCAGAGGCTCCCCTAGTACTCCATGCAGAATACTCTGAAGTTGCTAAGATAGAAGTAGCGTTAATACTAATTCCCAAGAGAACTGCTCCTAAAAGAATTCCTATTTGAGTAAAATAAGGTTTGAGTTCTCCTTCTTTAAAAGCCTTGATCAAGAAAAGGATTCCAAGAACCAAACAGAAAAGCATAAAATAATACGTCATCTGATAGTGATTGGCCACCAGTTCCAATCCCATGGCAATAGCTGTTAAGACAGCACCCATCAAATACTTTTTTCGAAAGACAAGCACCATACCAGAAAACAACAATGGCAAATAAGCAATCGCATGAGCTTTAGCATTGTGACCTACAGATAAAACCACTAAGAAATAAGTAGATAAACCAAAGCCTAAAGCACCCAATATCGCAAGTCGATACTCTACTTTGAGACTCAACATCAGCACGTAAAAACTCAAAAAGAGTAGAAATAAATAATCAGCTGGTCTAGGTAAAAATCGGAGCGCAGAATCAAAATTCTTAATAAAATGGTAGGGATATCGAGCACCTAACTGATAGGTAGGCATTCCTCCGAAAGCCGCATTGGTCCAATAAGTTTCTTCCCCTGTAGCTAATTTATGATCTTTTTGTTGTTTAGACATTCCAATATATTGGACAATATCTGATTGAAACAATTCTTTCGATTGGAGAACCGGATAAAAGAATCCAACTGCAATAACTGCAAAGAGGGCTACAACCCCTAGGTGTTTTATCGAACTAACTAATTTATTCATCATCTTTAACTTCTTCAAAATCAATGTAATCTCCGACGATTTCTTCCTTATCTTTTAACGGTTGTTTTGATTTAGCTGATCTTTTTTGATCAAATGGATCTTGAAAACCACCCATTTTTTTCTCAAATCGTTTCAAAATATACTTCATAATATATGGTGAAGCCAACCTTAAGAGAAAACCAAAAACGTAAATACCTAATATAAAATAGAGAACTGTAGTAAAAAAACCCATTAACTTTATTAATTTTATCAAAAATACAATTCTAGATTTTTAAACGATGTTAGAACGAATAAAATATTTTTCAAGAATTCAAACAACACCCAATCAATACTATTATTGCTTTATTTTTTTGATTGGATTATTCTTAACTTCATTTAATTCTAGAGCACAGTACACCGATATCATCAATTCCAATACTCCTGGTAGAACTATGGGAGCCTATACTGTTGGAGAGGCTGTTTATCAATTGGAATCTTTATACAGTTCAGATCACCAAACTCATATCTATCCTGATAGTGATTATCATATCAATGATATCGAATCTACTTTTAGATTTGGATTTAAAGAGCGTGTGGAACTCATCTACGAATTTGGGCATCGCTCAAAAATAGATCACACTCAAAATATCGACACAAAAGGCATATTTAAGAATCGTTTCGGATTTAAAGTTTTGATCTACGACCCTCATCAGTTTGCTGAACCTGATTATTACTCTTGGAAGAACAATCACCGATTTGTTCTAAAGAACTTAATACCAGTTGTTTCGATCTATGCAGGACTTAACGTACACAAAAAAGAAAGTTTATTCAATAGATTTGATCCCTATGATCCAACAAGTAAAACCTATACGACGATATACGACAAAGAAATATTGATATTACAACAACATTTAAGTCCTTATTGGGTGTTGGTTACAAACTTTTCAATGGATAAACCTGCTTCTAATCGAGAGTATTCAATTACCAGTACCTTGGTTCACAGTTTTAGAAAATACTACAAATTAAGTCTCTTTCTCGAAGGACAAAGTATCATCAATGATTATTATGCTGATGAAATAATCAGGACTGGAGGAGCTTATTTAATTAACAAAAATATTCAAGTTGATGCCTTTTTAGGAACTAACTTTAAAGAAACTCCCTCGAGACTTTTCTTTGGTTTTGGTGCATCGATCAGAGTGGATAATCACTTCAAATAATGATACATTTAAAAGAAGTTCAAAACGACAAAGAGCTCAAGAAATTTGTCACCTTTCCATTTGAGTTATACAAAGATTCTCCCTATTGGGTTCCTCCTTTGATTAAAGAGGAAATGGAACAATTTCAAAAGGACAAAAACCCTGTTTTTAAAACAGCTCAAGCTCAATATTTTCTAGCTTATAGAGATGGGAAAATCGTTGGAAGAATTGCAGCAATCATCAATTGGATTGAGATTAATGAGCAAAAGGTATCTAAGATGCGTTTTGGCTGGTTTGACTTTATCGATGATTACGAAGTATCAAAGATTCTCTTAGACAAAGTCTATGAGATCGGCAAAGCCAATGGACTCTCTTATATGGAAGGACCTGTAGGGTTCTCAAACCTTGACAAGGTTGGTGTGCTCGTCGAAGGATTTGATTCCATTGGAACGATGATTACTTGGTACAATCACCCCTATTATGTAGAGCACTATAAAAAGTACGGTTTTACTGTTGAAAAAGAATTTGAAGAGAATCGCTTTCCATTTAGCAATATCGATAACACAAAATTTGAAAAGCTCGATAAAATAATTGGACACCGTTTAGGTTTACACGTAAAAAACTTTCATTCAACAAAAGAATTACTCCCCTATGTTGATCAAATGTTTGATCTCTTTAATGAATCCTATGCTGTTCTATCTTCCTTTGTGCCAATCACTCAGGTTCAAAAGGATTATTTAACTAAAAAGTTTATCAGTTTTATCAACCCTGAGTATATTAAATTTGTATTTACCAATGAAGGTAAAATGATTTGTTTTGCAATCACGATGCCCTCTTTTTCTAGGGCACTTCAGAAAGCTCAAGGAAAACTCTTTCCATTTGGGTTCTATCATCTCTTAAAAGCAAAGAAAAACAATCCTGACGCTATATTTTACCTAATTGGAGTACACCCAAAATATCAGAATAAAGGGGTTACTGCCATGCTGTTTAGTCACTTTTACAAGTCTTTTGAAAAGATTGGAGTTGTCAATTGTGTCAGAACTCCTGAACTTGTCAATAATCTGTCAATAAAGAAGTTATGGACTGAATTTAAACCAGAAGTTTACAAAAAAAGAAACACCTATAAGTTTGATATCAACTAATCGGTGAAATAAATTTAAAACAAAAAAATAGCCCTGATAACAGGGCTATTTTTATATATCTATAATCGATTTGATTATTCTCCCATTGCCTTAGAAACAGCAGCAGATAATCGCTTATAAGTACCGTTTTCTAAACGTTCTCTGATACTAGAGAATGCTTTTAGGGTGATTTCGATATCCTCCATTGTGTGAGTTGCAGTTGGAATTAAACGCAATAAGATTAATCCCTTTGGAATTACAGGATACACTACAATAGAACAGAAAATTCCATAATTTTCTCTAAGGTCTTTAACAAGAGCCATCGCCTCTGGAATACTTCCTTTGAGGTATACTGGAGTTACACAAGAAGTTGTGGTTCCAATATCAAATCCAGCATCTTTTAAACCATTTTGAAGGGCGTTTACATTCTCCCAAAGTTTAGCTTTTAGCTCTGGCTTAGTTTTTAATAATTCCAAACGCTTTAAACCTCCTTTTACATAAATCATCGGTAGTGATTTAGCAAACATTTGAGATCTTAGGTTGTATTTTAAGTAGTCGATGATTTCTTGATCTGCTGCTAAGAACGCTCCAATACCAGCCATTGATTTAGCAAAAGTTGCAAAGTAAACGTCAATATCGTCTTGAACTCCTTGTTCCTCACCTGCTCCAGCTCCTGTTTTACCAAGTGTACCAAAACCGTGAGCATCATCAACTAATAATCTAAAGTTGAACTTTTTCTTAAGCTCAACAATTTCTTTTAGTTTACCTTGCTCACCTCTCATTCCAAACACCCCTTCAGAGATAACTAAAATACCTCCTCCAGTTTGTTCAGCCATCTTTGTAGCGCGCTCTAAGTTCTTTTCTAAAGACTCAACATCGTTGTGTTTAAACGTGAATCGTTTCCCCATGTGTAAACGAACACCGTCAATAATACAAGCGTGAGCATCTACATCGTAAACAATAATATCGTCTTTTGAAACTAAGGCATCAATAGCAGACATTATACCTTGATATCCAAAATTTAAAAGGTAAGCCGCTTCTTTGTTTACAAATGCAGCAAGTTCTTGTTGTAGTTGTTCGTGAAAGTCGGTATGGCCACTCATCATTCTGGCTCCCATTGGATAGGCTGCACCATGTGCAGCAGCTGCATCAGCATCTGCTTTGATCACTTCTGGAAGATTTGCCATACCTAAATAATCGTTGATACTCCAAGTAATTACTTCTTTACCTTGAAATTTCATTCGATTTGAAATATGACCTTCTAATTTAGGAAATACAAAATAGCCTTCAGCCTGAGAAGCCCATTTACCTAATGGACCCTTATTTTCCCTAATTCTATCAAATATATCTCTCATAGACTTTGATTGGTTTTAGGTGCAAAAGTAACTATAAATTTATTAAGAATTAAATATTAGGTGGATAAAAAAAACGACCCCAAAGAGGTCGTTTTGACTATTCTTATGTGCGTTAATATTAACGCAATACTTTTTCTTTTTTCTTAGCTATTTCCATAAATCCTTGAGCACTCATCCACTCGTCTGAATAAATTTTAGACATATAACGTGAACCGTGATCTGGGAAAATAACAACTACCTTTGAATTTTCATCAAAAACACCTTCATCGTTGAGTTGTTTTACAGCTTGAAGCGCAGCCCCTGAAGTGTATCCTACAAAAATCCCCTCTGATTTTGAGATCGCTCTAGCCATATGAGCACTTTCACCGTCTTTTACTTTTACAAAACGGTCGATCACTTTAAAATCGGTTGCAGTAGGAATTAGGTTTTTACCCAATCCTTCTATTCGATACGGATAAATCTCATTAGGATCAATCTCTCCTGTTTCATGATATTTTTTAAGAATAGAACCATAAGCATCTACTCCTATTATTTGAATGTTAGGATTTTGTGATTTCAAATACTGAGCTGTACCTGAGATCGTTCCTCCTGTTCCACTACAAGCAACCAAATGAGTAATTTCACCAGCCATCTGTTCCCAAATTTCAGGTCCAGTAGATTTAAAGTGAGCTTCAGTATTTAATTCGTTAAAATATTGATTGATATAGATCGAACCAGGGTTTTCCTGGTGAATTCGCTTTGCAACTTCATAATAGGATCTTGGATCATCTGCAGCTACATGTGCTGGACAAACGTGAACTTCAGCTCCCATAGAACGAAGCATATCAATTTTGTCAGGTGAAGATTTAGAGCTCACAGCCAAAATACACTTGTAACCTTTAATAGCACTTACCATTGCGACTGAAAAACCAGTATTACCAGAAGTAGTTTCAACAATAGTATCTCCTTCCTTTAGAATTCCTTTTTCTTCAGCAGTTTCAATGATGTTAAGAGCTATTCTATCTTTAGCAGAATGTCCTGGATTAAAGGCTTCTACTTTAGCGAAGAATTCACCCTTAAAAGAGGCTGTTGATTTGTTAAGTTTTACAAGAGGAGTATTACCAATAAGATCGATAATGTTTTCGTGTGCTTGAATTTTGTTTGACATAGGGGTCGTCTTTGTAATTCGATACAAAATTAAGTAATTTTTAATAAACTAAGCTTTATTTGCAAGATTGATTATGAAGGAATACTCCTGTGCTACTTCTTTAAGTGACTCAAAGCGACCTGAAGCCCCACCATGACCTGCGTCCATATTTATTGAAAAGTACAATTGATTCGAATCTGTTTTTAAATCTCTGAGTTTTGCAACCCACTTTGCAGGTTCCCAGTATTGTACTTGAGAATCGTGATATCCGGTGATGATGAGTGTATTTGGATATTCCTGTGCACGTACCTGATCATATGGAGAATACGATAGCATATAATCAAAAAACTCCTTTTGATTAGGATTTCCCCATTCGTCATACTCCCCTGTTGTCAGTGGTATTGAATCGTCTAACATGGTGGTCACCACATCGACAAAGGGAACGTTCGCTACAATCCCTTTATAGAGTTTTGGTGCCATATTCATCACTGCTCCCATCAACAATCCACCTGCAGATCCTCCGTAGGCAAACAATCCTTCTTCGCTCGTATAGTTTTGAGCTATCAAATGCTTTGAACAAGCTATAAAATCAGTAAAAGTATTCATCTTTTGAAGAAGCTTGCCCGTTTCATACCACTCTCTTCCCATATATTCAGAGCCTCTTATATGGGCTATTGCATAGATAAAACCTCGATCCAATAAACTCAATCTCAATGATGAAAAAGAAGGATCGATTGTATGCCCATAAGAACCGTATCCATACTGAAACAAAGGACTACTTCCATCTAATGGTGTGTCTTTGTGATACACTAGTGATATTGGAACTTGAACCCCATCTTCAGCTGTGGCCCATATACGCTCTTGTATATAGTTAGTGGCCTCAAATGTTCCACCCAGTACTTCGACTTGTTTTAACAAGGTCTTTTCCTTGGTTTCCATATGAAAATTATACACCGAATTCGGTTCAATCAAACTAGTGTACCCATAGCGCAATTCAAGAGAATCAAATTCAGGATTGGATCCGATATAAGCCGTATAAGTTTCGTTGTCAAATGGAATTTCATAAGAGATTTCATTATCCCAACTAACTATTTTGATACGACTTAGACCGTTTTCTCTGGTAGCCAGTACATAGTATTTTTTAAAACTTGTAAAATCTTCAATTAAGGATTTAGAATCGTGAGCGATAAAATCTTCCCAGTTTTCTACAGCGGTATGATCTATTGGAGTTCGCATCACCTTAAAATTCGTAGCTTCATCCTTGTTTGTGAGGATGTAAAAATGATCTTCAAAATGCGATATGTCATATTCTAATCCCCTTTGTCTTTGGGTGAATAATTCAAATTCACCTAGAGGCTGATCAGCATTTAAAATTCGGTATTCAGAAGTTAAGGTACTTGATGAACCGATAACAATAAACTTACCTGATCTAGATTTTGAAACAAAAACACTAAAGGTATCATCTTCTTCGAGATACATCAATTGATCCTTTTCACCACCTAATTGATGGCGATAAATCGCAATAGATCTCAAAGTTTGCTCGTCTTTTTGAGAATAGAATAAGGTCTTATTATCATTAGCCCAACTAGCTGAACCAGAAGTATTGACAATTTTGTCATCTAAAATTTGACCACTTACCAAATCTTTCACATACAGAGTATACTGTCTTCTAGAGACCGTATCCACACTGTAAACGGCTAATTTATTATCAGGACTAACCGAAAAAGAACCCAAATGAAAGTATGAAAATCCTTCAGCCATTTGATTGCAATCAAACAACAACTCTTCTGGAGCTTCAAGAGTTTCTTTTCTTCTGGTATAAATTGGATATTCTTTACCCTTTTCGAATTTAGTGATATACCAATAGCCATTCTTTTTAAATGGAACTGATTCATCATCCTCTTTGATACGAGATTTCATCTCCTCAAAAAGCGTTTCTTGAAATGCTTCAGTATCCTTAGTCTCTTGCTTATAATAGTTGTTTTCAGCCTCTAAATAATCCAAGACTTCTTTTGAATCACGATTGTTCATCCAGTAATAGGGATCCAAACGATCCACTGAATGATTTGATAAAACAGTATCGATTTTCTTTGCTATTGGTGCTTTTGTCATCTATTCAATTTTGAAAGCGCAAATGTACCTATTTCTCTTAATCTAGTCGTTCTAAGACTGAAATTAAATACTCGTGCATGGAATCCGTGTAATCTCTATGAGTTACCATACGAAGCTTTCCACCACCCATGGCAATGATTCGAATTTGATGATCATCTAAAAACTTATTAAATTTTTGCTCAGAAATACACTCTGTATTGAGCTCGAAGATAACAATATTGGTCTCTACTTGTTCCACCTTTTGAATCGAAGACTTGGTAGCGAGTATAGCTCCTATTTCAGATGCCTTTTGATGATCTATAGCCAGCGATTCAATATGATTATCCAGTGCGTAAATACCAGCAGCAGCAAAATAACCTGCCTGTCTCATTCCTCCACCAAAAATCTTTCGAACTCTAAGGGCCTTGTGAATAAAATCCTTAGAACCGACTACTACCGATCCAACAGGACATCCTAATCCTTTACTAAAACACACACTGATTGAATCGAATAAATTTCCGTACTGCAAAAAGTTTTCTCCCTTTGCTACAACAGCATTCCAAAGGCGCGCACCATCTAGGTGATAGGATAAATTGTGCTTGTCACATACCGCTCTAATTCTCTGTAATTCTGAAAAATCATAACAGGCCCCTCCTCCCTTATTGGTTGTGTTTTCAATTTCAACTAAAGACGTTAATGGACTGTGATAAAAATCCGGAGGGTTGATCGCCGCCTCGACCTGCTCAGCTGTGATCATTCCTCTTGTACCTTCTATGAGTTTACAAGACACTCCAGAATTAAAACTAATGCCTCCACCCTCGTAATTGAATATATGAGCGAAATGGTCACAGATCAATTGTTCTCCAGGCTGTGTGTGTACTTTTATCGCTGTCTGATTAGCCATGGTCCCACTAGGAAAGAACAGAGCAGCTTCTTTTCCAAATAACTGAGCCACTCGCTCCTCAAATTCATTGACAGTTGGATCTTCTTTAAACACATCGTCTCCAACGGTAGCGCTCATCATCGCATCGAGCATCCCTTGTGTGGGTCTTGTAATCGTATCTGATATTAAATTTACTTCCATATAATGATATAAATAAATTAATTAAAACAATCCATTCCAATTGGTGAACCATCTGGAATTTGAAGTGTTTCAGGAAGCTTGAATTCGTATTTGTGATCAAAGAAATCAGCGATTCTCCTTTTCATTTCATAGGAAACCTGATCGTCACTCGATAATGATTTTGAAAGATCTAAAAGAACCTTTGAGGCAGTTGCATTGACTTGACCATATACAGAGCGATTGGATGAAAGTGCCATTATATGATCTAATAGTCGAAACGAAATAATTCTATTGACCTCTTTTAAATAAGGGTCCTGAACTGATCTTGAAGATCGATTAACAGTATGATTGATAAGCTCGTCAAGAACTTCTTCCAATCCCAATTGGTTTGGATCCAAGGCTTTTTGTTGAATCAATCTAGAGGCTCGCTCAGGGTTAAGCACAAAACTAAAAGTGATGTCTGCAGCAGTTTCTGCTGCAGAAAAAGGATCAAAACTCGCACCTGTTTTAGATTTAAATGATTCTCTTCCCCTAGGATATCCATAGGCTCTTGGAGGAAATAAGGATAGTTTTTCTTTTGGAACTGCAATTGTATTTGCATCTATTGTTTTGAGCAAGCTCTTTAAAGCTTGACGCTGACGCTTAGCTGACACTACTTCCATATCGTCTTGATTGGAACCTTTTACCTGATAGTCAAACACCATTCCACCGATAACTTTTGCAACAGCTTCCGTTTGGTAACGGTGGTATAGATAGAGGGGAACAAAAACATCTTCAAGAACTGATAAAGGTTCTCCTGTTCGAATATTGTCAACGCTAAAATTATCGATCGCCTTTGCTCTAAGCGCTAACATAGTGTCCAACTCTGCGACAATATCTTTTCCATTATCCCACAAATGAGCATTGGCATGGGCACTGGAAGCAGGTCTAGCATCTTGATCGGTGATAAACCACAAGCCATTAGATTTAGCATCCTCCAATAGTTTGTTGAGCTTCGTTTGAACTTTGGTCTCATCCATTCCAAAATCACTGTAAGCATAAGCTACTGAAACTTTATCCCATGCACCTATACCTGTTTCATATGCCTTGCTGTAATCGATTTGATCACCCTCTAAATTTACTTGTGGATGTGGGTAATCCATCACCGATATTTTTCCCGCAGCACTAGCTGCATAATTATGCAAAAAACCAAGGGTATGTCCTATTTCATGAGCGGATAATTGTCGAATACGAGCTAACGCCATATCCAACATCTTTTGGTTATTGTCATCTGAATCTGCAAATGGCTTGTTGGTAAGTGCCTGAGCAATCATAAAGTCTTGACGGATTCTCAAACTTCCCAAACTCACATGTCCTTTGATAATTTCACCTGTTCTTGGATCTGCAACACTGGCTCCATAACTCCATCCTCTAGTGGAGCGGTGAACCCATTGAATGACATTATAACGAACATCTAAAGGATCAGCATCATCAGGCAACATCTTTACCTGAAAAGCGTTTTTGTATCCGATAGCTTCAAAGGCTTGGTTCCACCAGCTTCCTCCTTCTAAAAGCGCTGATCGAAC
>Ga0181569_10000311_pt1 | contig 37458 bp, 25 predicted proteins | sample 101ome_19_FD_132452 | JGI IMG/M metagenome (GOLD analysis project Ga0181569, IMG submission 132452) | Coastal salt marsh microbial communities from the Groves Creek Marsh, Skidaway Island, Georgia - 101405AT metaG (megahit assembly) | ecosystem: Environmental > Aquatic > Marine > Intertidal...
GCGACGGATGTGACGGGGTTTGGTTTGGCCGGCCACGCCTGTGAAATGGCGCGCGGTTCCGATGTGAACCTGCGCCTAGTAGCTGTGGATTTGCCAACGCTAACAGAGGCCTTGGCCATATACAAGCGCGGCGTTAGCACTGGCGTCAACGGAGCCAATCGAGGATTTATAGAAGGGCATTCGGAGTTTGCCAGCGGAGTGAGTGCGGGGCAGCGCGAGTTATTTGTCGATCCGCAGACCGGCGGTGGCTTACTCGTTGCCGTGCCCGAAGCCGAAGCGGTTGATGCGCTGGACGCGCTGCACGCACGCGGCGTAGAATGGGCGCGTCGCATTGGCGTCGTCGAAGCGCACAGCGGTGACCGCTACGTATACGTCGACTAACGGGCGGCCGTTTTAGGGACACGCCTCGATATAGGCGTTGTCGACGTAAACCGAATTGATGGCCTCTGCTCGTTTGTCGCGGTAGAGGCCTATTTTTAGGTAGTTGCCCGTCTCGTTGTACATGTTGGATCCGTAGGATTTGTAGTCCGTGCCGTTAAAGGCCGTTACGGGCTGCCCGTCTGCATACATCTCGATATAGCCGTCTCCATTCATCGACCATCCAATCTGAAAAAATACGCTGGACCACGCGCCTTTCTGAATGGGAAAGGCGCCGATCTCATGCTGCACTTGCTCGGCGTCGTGGTAGATCAGGCGGCAGCGGTCCTGCCCATACAGTATAGAGATGGGGGGCTTGTGCTCGGGGTAGGTGTTCCAGTCTTCGCCGGCGGCAAAATCGGGCTGGCTGTGAAACTGGCACAGGGCCTGCCAGTAGGACTCTTCCACGTAGTCGATCGGGATTTTGAAACTCCAACCGTAGATATGCGTCCGTTGGTAGCGGCCTGAGTCGGCTCGCACGAGCTCGACGCGGTTGCCGTTGCGCACGATATCGCCGGGGTGGAGCGTTAGCTTGGCCGAGTGCAGGCCGCGCTGCGGATTGTCGCTGGGCACCAGCTGAATCGACGTCGGCCTTGCGCCTTCAAGACGCCATGCGGTAAAGTCGCCCAGCTCAAAGTCTCCGTTGGCGATCGGGAGATCTTCTGCCGGACCGCAGCGCTCATAGCGCAGCGCGATGACCTGACCGTTGAAAAACGTGCGTTCGCTCCACAGCAGGTTTTGCGCGCGCTCGGAATAGGTTCGATACGAGCCGTGTAGAACGGTGTGTCCCCGGGCGTTGGTATAGTGCTGATACACGCTGCGCAGATAGCCGTTGGACCAGTATTCGGCCGTTTCTTCGAGCATGGGAGAAGAGGGTTCCGTGCCCCTCCTGTCCGAACAGGCGGCCAGGCATAGCCATGCGATGTACAACGCTCCGTGCACAATGCGCCCTCGGGAAAAGGTCATGTGGTAATTAATACGCATATTCGGGCAAGTGAACAAAATTAGATGGGGATTCAAATCGGTGGGAAAAGCGTTATGTTCTAAAGCGTAGATTGATTCTAACTCATCGGATCGGAAAACGGCTATGCTCAGCGTGCTTTGGGACACGCGAAACTACTTTTTCTGGCTCGTCCTGGTCTCGCTGCTGTGCTTTTGTATCGAGCGTATCGCCCCGTGGCGGCGCGAGCAGAAGGCGCTGCGCGTCGGCATTGGGCAAGATCTATTTTGGCTGGTCTTTAACGGACACTACGCCGGTATTCTCGTGGCGAGTATAGCGGCCTGGTCGTTGGGCTGGGTCGAGCGGGCCGTCGGCGGTTGGCCGTTTACTTGGCCGACTGCGCTGCAGGGTCTGCTCGGAGAGCCCCTGTGGGTTCAGTTTGTCGTCTTTATCGTGGCCAAGGATCTGCTAGAGTGGCTGATACACAACCTGCTACACGCCGTGCCTGCTCTATGGCAGTTTCACAAGCTGCATCACAGTATCGAAGAGCTCGATTGGATCGGTAACTTTCGCTTCCACTGGATGGAGATTGCCCTGTATCAGGGGCTGACGTATTTCCCGCTTATTGCGCTGGGCGTCGATGGGCGCGTTGTGCTTTGGGTGGCTATCGTCGGCACCTTAATAGGTCACCTAAACCACGCCAACGTGCGTATTGACTGGGGCCCCTTGCGCTACGTGCTCAACTCTTCGAGGATGCACGTCTGGCACCACGACGTCGAGCTGCACGGTCGTCACGGACAGAACTTTGCCGTGATTTTTAGCCTGTGGGACTGGGTGTTTGGCACGGCGTATTTGCCCGCCGATCGCGAAAGGCCGACTCGGTTGGGATTTGCCGACCAGCGGCACTTTCCGCGCGGTCTGCTGCGCCGCTTCCTGTATCCATTTTGGAAATAGCATGAACTGGCTTTTACTGCTGGCGCTGCTGCCGGTCAGCGCGCGCGCTCAGCCGGCTATGTGGGCCTTGGAAAAGGCCATTGCGCTGAAGTATCCAGTGCCGCAAATCACCGGCGACAGCCTCGCGGTGCGCATGGCGCGCGGCGATTCAACGCTGCTGGTGTTTGATACGCGGCCGGTTGAGGAATACGACGTCAGCCGCCTGCGCGATGCTATCCGCATTGATCCCGATCTGGGCGTTGAAGAGTTTATTGCGGCTTATGGGAAGGGACTGTCGGGCCGGGATCTGATTTTCTATTGCTCGGTGGGTTATCGCTCTTCGGACGTTGTTCAACGCGTCATCCGCGCGGCCCAAGAGAGGGGGGCGCGTTCGGTTTCCAACCTGCGCGGAGGCCTCTTTCGCTGGTACAACGAAGACCGACCGCTCTTTCGCGATGCGCCGGTCGACACCGTGCATCCCTACGACGCCCAGTGGGGTCGTTTCCTGCGAAAAAAAGAGTCCGCTGAATAAAACTAGCTCTGCGGCCGCGGACAGTGCTGCCAGTGTCCTTCTGCATCGATGCCGCGACAGACGACGGCGTTCCCATTCCATCCGTTAAGTGCTCGCACTTCTGCCGGAACAAAGCGCAGGGTCAAACCGCAGCGCCGCCGACTAGACGCGTTGGGCTCTGAGCCGTGCAGGAGCAGGTCGGTGTGTAGAGACATCTGTCCTGCGCGCAGGGCTAGGAGCACGGGCTCTTCTCCGTAGTCGAGTGGGTCGACGACCGTTTGATTGAGCACGTTGTTCTCTTCGGCGCGACTTTGCTCAAAGGCAATTTGCCCGTGTAGATGCGATCCCGGCACGATCTGCATGGCCCCGTTTTCCGCATCGGCATCGTCGATTGCTAGCCAGACGGTGACTGTTTTACTCGGCGTCAGGGGCCAATAGGAAGCGTCTTGGTGCCAGCTCACCCTCTTGCCGTCGCCCGGCATTTTGCAAAAGTAGTGCGTTCCCCAACAGACTAGGTCCTCGCCCAGTAGATCCTGCAGGTAGTCCAGGATGCGCGCCTCAGTTACCATGTCGTGGACGACGGCGTGTGTCCTATGCCAGCCGTTGATCGAATAGCCGTTTCCGCCGCCGTTTCTGGCTTCCTCCATCAGTTCGTCAAACGCCGCCCGATGGACGCTCATTTCTTCGGGCGAGTAGACGTCTAGGGGAGCGATATAGCCGCGGGCGTTAAACTGTTCAATCTGGGCCGGCGTCAGCGTCGTGGGCGCGTCGTTTTGAACGGGAAAAAAGCGCAAGTCGCGCGCGAGTTCGGGATAGGCATCGATTTCGGCCATGGTCTCTCCTTAGCGATCTAAACCGTATTCATAGGTTGGCTGCAGCGACGGGTCGTGCTGCGATGAAGTCTCACGGGCTGCACGTCTGCTCCAAATGCGATAGTCATCGGCGGTATCTGCGCCAAGCAGGGCACATCCGTAGGTGCCCAAATCGCGCGCTGCCAGCAGCGGATCGTCCTCTACTGAGCGCTCCAATTGGCTGATCGGACTCTGCCACAGCAGGTGCAGGACGTCGACAATCTCGTCGGGCGTGGCGTCGTGGTTAAATACGTGGCGCACGCGGCCGAAGGTGTCTAATAGGTATATCGACGTGCTGTGATCAACGGTATAATCGCCTCGCTCGTTGGGTTCGCCCAACGCGTATTCCGCCTGATAGGATGCCGTTATCTGATCTATGGCAGCGCGCGGACCGGTCAGGCCATGCACCCGTATGGGAAAGTAGGCCAAGTAGGATGCCAAGACGTCGGGCGTGTCGCGCTGGGGATCGACGCTGACAAAGGCGATATCGACGCTATCGGCATCGGCACCCAGCCTTTCTTTGACGTGCACGAGACGAGACAGGGTGGTCGGACAAAAGTCGGGACAGTAGGTGTAGCCGAAAAAGAGCAGGGAGACGCGCTGCTGAGATGCTCCCAGGATAACTTCCTCACCCCGTTGGTCTACCAGAGAAAAACGTCCACCTAAATCGACAAAGGGGCGCACGTCTTCTACGGATGGGCGGGGGCGATCGGTGCGCGTGGGGATGATATCGGTTGAAACGTTCTCTGGCGACTCCTCGGCACAGCTCAGCAAGAGACAGAGCAGCAGAGAACAGGGTAAGAGAGCGTGAGTTTTTAGTGTGCGCATGCGTGAAATGTACGCGTCGAATCGCGCTGGGACAATTGGGTCAATGGTCCGCTGTGCTGGTGTGGGCGTCGGCTATGTAGTATGCTAATTGAGGCGCGTTCGGGGACTGTAAGCGTTTACGACCCCGAGCAAGGATTTCCAACGCAAACTACGTGTTTAGGGTTGTTTATATCTGCGAATGAGGTGTTTATGTCCAAGCCGAACCTTCTCTTTCTCATGCCCGATCAGCTGCGCCACGATTTTCTCTCCTGCTACGGCGCATCTTTTATCGACACGCCGCATATCGATTCTCTGGCGGCTGAGGGCCTTCGCTACGACTGCGCCTACAGCACGTCGCCCGTCTGCGTGGCGGCGCGCCACAACCTGCTTACGGGGCTCAATTCTATTCGCACGGGCGTGCTGGGCAACGGGCAGTTTCTGCGTCCCGACTACGCCGACTGCGGCCTCCAAACATGGCCGGAACAGATCGCTCGCGTCGGCTATCGCAGCGCCGCCATCGGCAAGATGCACTTCTATCCCTGGGATGCGAGTATGGGCTTTGACGATCGCGTGATCTGCGAGGACAAGCGCTGGCTGCACATCCAGGATGACTACGCGGACTATCTGGCTGAGCGAGGGTTGCACAAGCTGCACGGCAATGAACACGAGGGCTATCTCGAAAACCGCGGTGCAATTGTCCACCAGCACGCGTTTAAAGATTCTTGGGACTATTTTGTGGGCGATGCGGCCGCTGAATATATCCGCACCTACAGCGATGAGCGCCCTTTCGCCATGATGGTTGGCTTTCCCGGGCCACACTGTCCGTACGATCCTTCGCCAGAATACGCCGATCGCTATCGGCCTGAGGATATGCCCGATTCGATTCCAGAGGTTGCAGGAGCACATCCCTTGCTGCGTCAGCAAAATATTGCGGGTAATAAGCGGCCGTGGAACGGAGTAGACTACAGCGAGTTTACAGAGGACCACAAAAAGAAGATTCGCGCGCACTACGCTGCGCTGGTCAAGCAGATTGACGATATCACCGGACGTATTTTACAGGCGCTGCGCGACAGCGGTCAGCTGGACAATACGGTGATCCTGTTTTCGTCCGATCACGGGGACTATCTGGGCGATCACGGCCTGATCGGCAAAGGCCAGTTTTTCGAAGCGAGCTGTCACGTGCCGCTGATTGCTCGGATGCCCGGCGGGCCGCAGGGCCAGTCTAATAGGGAGCTCGTCGCGCTGGCAGACGTAACGCCTACGATGCTGGCGCTCGCGGGTGCGGACGTACCCGACTACATGGACTTTATGCCGCTGCCTGAGCTAGGCCTGCCGCGCGCCCGTCGCGACTATCTATACGGAATGATGGGCGGCGGCTGGATGTGCTTTGACGGCCGCTGGAAGTTGTGCAAATACAGCACCGGAGAACACATGCTCTTCGATTTGCTAGAAGACCCGACCGAAGAGCGAAACCTGCTCAACGACGGCGCGTGCGGCGATACGTATCTGCGGCTGGATCGAGCCCTAACCGAAGAGATTATGCGATCGACGATGGCCTCGCACCACGACAAACTGGTCTATGATGTCGACCTGTCGGGCGACGTCGATTTTGGGCGCAGCGGCTGGCAGCGCACCTACCCAAAACCGCTCTAGTGGCTTCTGCGCACGAGGACATAGGCAATCAGCGTCGCGACGAATACGATCAGCAGCATCCAGGCAATACTCTGCAGCGTTTCTATGATCGTGCGATAGAGCTCTAAGACCCAGCGCTCGCTCGTCAGTTCGAGGACTTTCTGCTCTTCAGGATGCAGGTCGGACGCGCTGATATAGCGCTCCAGATTGTATATACGCACGCCGCCTGATACGCCGACGACGTAGGCGGCAAACTTTACGTAGCGATGCCATGCCGAACTTATTTCGTCGCCAATAATGCGCTCAAAAATGGCGCCTATAGGCCGATCGAAAAAGCGCACGGCTAGAAAAGACACGAGCGAGGCCAGGGCAAAGGTCGTCGCCAAGAGCGTAAAGAACATGGAAACCTGCCTTCGTTAGATAGAGTGCTCTACTGCACTTCCACGCCGTAAAATCCCAGCATGGGTATAAAGCGTTCCATGTCCATGGGCGCCGTTTCTGGGTTGGTGCCCCAGGCTCCGTGCACGCGCGCGCCGCCGACCAGCGGTCTGCTCAATACGAGCGCTAAGGTGGCGTCCATGGGTCTGTGGACAGCTTTCACGCCCACTTCGCCCTCGTCGTCCTCCACGCGAAAACAGTTGGCGTTTTCATCAATGGAATCCATTCGGCTTTGCACGTTGGCAAAGTGCAGGACGATGCGTCCGTCTTCCGTGCGCTCTGCGCGTTCGATATCCGGTGCGCGGTGATCGGGCCCACAGCTGTAAACCGCGTCCAATGCCGCGCGCGCCAGACGCTCGCCCAGCAGCATATTGCCGGCGGGACTGGTGTGAATTCCATCGGATAGCGGTAGGTCTAGAGTGGGGACTACCGCGACGTTATCCGTGGTTTGTGCGACCCTGCGCTGCGCCTGACGCACCTGTGTCCACCAGGCGTTTGGGCTGGTCTCATCTCGTCCGTAGACTCGGTTGAGCTGCACGGTCAGCACGGGGAGGTGCGCATCGCTGAGCGCCTCCCGCCAGGCGGCCACCGCGTCTCCAAAGCGTTCGGCATAGGTGTCGGCATCGGCTTGGTTGCCCGCATCGGTTTCGCCCTGATACCAGAGCACGCCGCGTGCGCCCCCTACTTTTTGCACGCACTGCACCATATTGTCGAAGAGATCGGCCGGGCCCTCTTCGCGCGGATTCCAGCGGGCCAGCGGCGAGCCGCCTAGCGACGTTTGCACCAGTCCTATTGGATAGTGAAGAGCGCGCTGCAGCAGGCGGCCAAACTGCAGATAGGGGGAGTGACCGGGATTGCCCCCTTCGCGGTTGACTGGGTGCTGTGTCTGCGTCGACTCGTTCATGGGGTGACTCGCCAGGGCCCACGTTTCGCTGTTGCGAAAGAGGTGCACGCCTATTTCGGGCGGATCTTCGTAGGGGCCGCGTCCGTAGCCAGCTGAATTGCTCTGCCCGGCTATGACCCAGAGGTCGCCCACGCCCCAGAAGTGGCGCATGTCGCCCCGCGGCGACCACTCACCCGCGGCGTTAGCCGGCGCGCGCAGGCGCGTTTCCAATCGATAGAGTCCGCCGGCCGGCACGCTCAGTGCAGCCGTCCACGTTCCATTTTTGTGCACGTCTGCAGCTCGCCAGTCGACGACCGATACGCCGGTATCGGCCGCGGCGACGCGGATCTCGACTTCACAATCCGGCGCGCCGACCCAGCGGCCTTTCAAGTCGACGGTGCCCACCCCTTGCTCGTCTTGCTGCACGATTTGCCAGTCGTCCAACCCCGCTTCAATGATTGCTCCCACCTGTTCGCTCATGTAGTATCTCTCCACAATTCCGTGTGCCTTTCAGTATACGTGCCTGTTGGAAGGCACTGCGCTAATCAATATATTCTGGCATCACACCACAATAGGAGTTTTCGCATGCAAAAACGTCCCTACGGCCGTACGGGAATCGATCTTTCTATCATTGGCTTTGGCGCTATTCTCGTTACCGATACCGAAGCGTCTGAGGCGAGTCGTCTCGTAGCGCGCGCCGTTGACCACGGCATCAACTACTTTGACGTAGCGCCTTCCTATGGCAATGCCGAAGAATGTCTAGGTCCGGCGCTGGAGCCCTATCGCAATGACGTGTTCTTGGCCTGCAAGACGACCGAGCGCAGCCGTCAGGGGGCGGAGCGAGAGATGCTGCAGTCGCTGAATAATATGCGCAGCGAACACTTTGATCTGTATCAGCTACACGCCATGACTACGCAGGAGGATTTCGACGCGGCTACGGCGTCTGATGGAGCGTTGCCCTTCCTGATAGAAGCGCGTGAGAAGGGATTGATTCGCCACATCGGCTTTTCTGCACATTCTTCGGAGATTGCCGTTCAACTGCTCGATTACTTTGCCTTTGACTCCGTGCTCTTTCCGATCAACTGGACGCACTATTTTCAGGCCAATTTTGGGCCAGAAGTCGTGGCAAAGGCCGAGGAGACAGGCGCAGCTAGGCTGGCTCTCAAGGCGCTGGCGTACGGAAAGATTGCTCAGGGGGAGGAGAAGAAATACGCCAAGTGCTGGTACCATCCGATCGAAGATCGCGAACTGGCTGACTTGGCGCTGCGGTTCACGCTGTCGCAGCCGATTACGGCCGCTATCCCACCGGGGGATGCCAAGTTTTTTGATATGGCGCTCGATATTGCCGCAGAGTTTCGTCCGGTAAGCGACGACGAGATCGCCCTGCTGCGCCAGCGTTCGGAAGCAGCCGAGCCCCTTTTTCGCCTGCATGCAGCCTAATTAAACGGCCCAGCAGCTGGTGGAGAGATGGTTTATTCTTCGGGATTGCGTACCCGAGCCACTAGCTGCATGTGCGCCAGGTGTTCCGTTTGGTAAAGGTCGCCCGTGCGCAAGATAAACTCGCCCTGCACGACGCGGCGCTGCCCAGACGCGAGCACGACCGGCTGGCCGAAGGGAATAAACGCGTCGACGAGAGTCTCTTCATCGTCAAAGAAGCGCAGGTCGTAGCGCACCCCAACGGAATCTGGTCCACTGTTGCGAAAGACGGCGGCAAAGCCACCGGCTATTTCAAAGGTGCCATTTGATAGGGGTAGGGGCAGAAAAGGCACCCACTCAAGACTGTCTATCGCCACGTAGCCGGCCAGTCCATCCGCCACCGTCTGAAATACGACTTCGCTAGTGCGCTCGACGTCGCGGGGGCCAGTTGTATCTCCGACCAAGCCGCATCCCATCATTAGGAGTCCGCATATGAGGGTGCCTTGCAGTGCGGCACGTAGGTCGCTGATCATTCTACCGTTCCCCTTCTGTTTGCGCAGGTCATACTCGCTGTGCATGTTCTGTGTATGCAAGAAGCAACGCTCTGGATAGTACCTCTTCTACTGACCGCTGCAGTCGCCGTATTGGCCCTGTCTACGCAGCGCCGCTATCGCGCGCTGAGCGCCGATGCGGCTGCGTAAGACCCCGTTCAGAGTCGCCGTATTGCGCTGTGTCGCAGCGCCGTAACGTGGCTCTATGCGAGCATGGCAATTTTTGTAGGTTCCGTTGGTTTGGCGCTGACTATTCGATCGGCCCAATATACGTATACCTCAGTGCTTTCGCTCTGCACGGGCATCGGAGTACTCACCCTACTCGTGGCCAATGCCCAGCTCCTGCGCGAAGCGCTAATCGAGACGAGTCCGCCTACAAACGGCCATTAGAACACCGACGCCGCGCTGTGAGACGGACCCTATTCACAGACACATCATACCAGCTCAGATACGTATTATTATGCTCAATCTCTATTTAGTTGCGGTTGCCTCTCTCTGGGCGATATCCGCCACGGCACAGCCAGACTCCATTCGCTATGCGTTTCCTACTACCGTCGTTAGCGCCACGCGCAGCGCGCAGCCGGCGGCCGGATTGCCCTATGCGCTGAGCGTGGTCGATGCAGATACGCTGGGCGCACCGCGACCGGCTGTATCATTAGAAGAAATGCTGCGCGTGGTGCCCGGTATATCCGTCGACAATCGCCATAACCTCTCGCAGGGAGATCGCCTGAGCGTGCGTGGTCTGGGCGTGCGGTCGGCCTTTGGCGTGCGCGGTTTGAAGGTCGTGCTCGACGGCATACCGCTGACGACGGCCGATGGACAGACGCAGCTGAACAATTTGGACCTAGGTTCGGTCGGCCGCATCGAAATCCTGCGCGGGCCCAGCTCGGCGCTTTACGGCAATGCCGGTGGGGGCGTTCTGTCGATCCGAACGCGTCAGCCCGCCGATGCTGGACTCCGCCTGGCGCCGCGACTGCTCGTGGGAAGTGACGGATTTAGGCGCGTGCAGCTGCAGGCGTCCGGTCGCGGCGCGGCACATCGCTACGCCGTCGGCGTGCACCAAGTCCAGAGCGACGGCTACCGCGATCACGCCTACGCAAAAATGCGCGGACTAAACGCATTGATCCATCGGCGTATAGGAGAAAAAGCTGAACTGAGCTTTTTGCTCAACGCACACGACGCGCCCTATCTGTTCAATCCCAGTTCGCTGGATCGCGCTACGGCAGAGGCCGCGCCACGCAGTGCTCGTTCTTTTGTCGTGCGGCAGGGTGCTTCGAAAAAGGTGCGCCAAACGCAGGGTGGCCTATCGCTGCGCTACCAGCACGGGGCGCAAGACGTGTCTCAGCTGGTCCTATACGGCATTCGTCGATCCCTGAAAAATCCCATCCCAGGTCGCATTGTTGAGCTCGATCGCAGCGGTGGCGGAGTGCGCTACGTGCGCAGCGGCCGCTGGCGCACACTGCGCTATACGGGAGGGATAGACGCTGACTGGCAGCGCGACCAGCGCGACGAATTTGGCAACGGTGGACTGCCCCAGGACGATGTGGGCCAGCTGGACGATGCGCGCATATTCGATCGGGTTCAGTACGGGGAACGCCGGCTCGACCAGCGCGAAACGGTGCGCAGCACAGGTCCCTTTCTCTCGCTCGACGTGCCGCTGAGCCGTCGTTGGACGCTCAGCGTGAGCGGACGCTACGATAGCTACCGTCTGGCCGCAGACGACCGCCATATCCAGGACGGCGACGATTCGGGAGCGCGGTCGCTGGGAGAATTTAGTCCATTTATGGGAATGAACTTCCGTCCCCATCCGCTGCTGGCTCTCTATGCAAATTGGGCCACGGCCTTTCAAACGCCCACCACGAACGAGCTGAGCAACCGCGCCGATGGATTGGGTGGGTTTAACCCCGCGCTCGACCCCGAACGCATTCGCAGTGTGGAAGGGGGCCTGCGCGCGCGTCATCCGCGCTGGCCTGCAGAGGGTGAAATGAGCATCTATCAGCTTGAGATAAGAGATATGCTACTGCCGTTCCAGTCCGAGAGCAGCGCGAGCGAGGAGACGTACTATCGCAATGCTGGGCGAGCGCGCAATCGCGGTCTAGAGCTGGCGCTCAGCGTCCATCCATCCGCTCGAATCGACGTGCAGCTGGCGTATACATATAGCCAGTTCACCTTCGTCGACTACGTAGTTGACGGCGTGCAGTTAGCCGACAATGAGGTGCCCGGACTGCCGGCTCATCGGACGTTTGCCTCCGTGCGCACCTATCCATTTCGCTCTGCGTTTGTCGGCATCGACGTTGAGGCCGTCTCGGATTACTTCGCCAATGATTACAACGGCCCGTCGCCCGGCGGCGATGGGGTGCGCGCAGACTTTATCAACGGTGGCTATGTGCGCGTGGATGGGCGCCTGGGCTGGAAGCGTTCCGGCTGGACCGTTTTTGCAGGTCTCGACAACATATTGGACCAGCGGTATAGCGGCTCGATCGTGCCCAACGCCTTTGGTAATCGCTTTTTTGAACCGGCGTCGGGGCGGACGCTCTATGCCGGCTGTACGTGGGATGGTATCGTGCGCGAGTAGGTGCTATCGGCCGGCCTCGTGCCGCTTTTTACATGTCTCGAGTCGATTCTCTCTTGTAAAGCTTGCATATAAAGAAGCCCTCCATGACGCCGTCGGGAACAATGCGCCGAGCTGCGCGTAGCGGCGGACAGAATGCCGCCCCCTGCCACTCAGATAGACCCGGTTGCATCGCGTCTAAATGGAGCTCAATGTCTCTCACTGCGAGTGCGTCGCCAAACTGCTCCAACGCGTGCTGGACAACGGCTTCATTTTCCTCTGGAGCAAACGTACAGGTCGAATAGACCAGGGTGCCACCGGGCTTGAGCGATCGGACGGCGGAGTAGAGCAGTCTGCGCTGTTTTCGCACCATTTCGGCCCTTTTCTTTTTACCCCAGTAGGCAAAGCTCTGCGGCTGGTCTATCTGGAAGAGGCCCTCGCCCGAGCAGGGGGCATCTAGAAGGACGCGATCAAAACGCTCGGAGCACTGTCGCCATACGCGTGTTCCGTCTTTCATATACGTCTGCACGATCTGGGCATTGCCGCGCTCTAGCGTGCTGCGCAGGCGGAAAAAGCGGTTGCGCACGACCTCTACGGCGCCGATCCGCCCCCTATTTTCCATCAGCGCTGCCATGTGTAGCGTCTTGCCGCCGGGGGCCGCTGCTAGGTCGAGCACCTCTTCGCCGGGCTGCGGGTCGAGTGCGAGGGGGGGAATCATGCTGGATGGGTTCTGAATGTAGATGCGCCCCTCTGCGCAGGCGGCGCTCTCCGTCAGCGCGCGTCGCTGATCGTCGGGCACGCTAAAAGCGTCGGCATTCCAAGCTAGCGGCAGCAGGTCAAACCCAGCTTGAGTCAGTTCGGCGGCTACGTCTTCTGTCCGTCCTCTGAGCGAATTGATGCGGAACGAGGTTGCCATGGGGCGCGTAAAGCTCGTCCAGCAGTCCGCAAAGCGCTCGCTGGATATGATCTGTTGCAGTCTTTGGGCAAATTCCTCCGGCAGCGCGCCGGGCGGTGTGCTATTGTTCATAGGGCCGTTTTGCGGTGTGGTTAGAATGCGAAGTGGGTCGTCCGCTGGCGCACACGGATCGTCTAAAATGCGCGCCGTGTAGCCGCCGCCGAGCCCTCTTGCTCGGCAAGGTAGCGCCTAGGGGGCACCGTGTCAACGCGCACCGTTTCGCGCGCGCTCGGGTCGAAGACCGTATGTTCTGTAACGAGGGATAATTCCAAGGAATACTGCGGGTTTTTACTGCGCATGTATCCTGTTGCACGGGTTCACCTCGTATGCTTTTTTATCTATTGATTCACTCATTATATGGGCTCTAATCATTGATCCAGTTACTCACATACGCGCTGCTCGTGCTGTATACGCCGCTTCTCTTCGCGCAGGAAGAAGAAGAGGGGCCGGTGGGATACGAGGTATTGGAAGACCGCATCCTGATTGAGGCGCCGGAGGACTGGGCCGTGTGGGAAGCACCTACGGGGGCTCGGATTATTCGCGATGATGGAACGGTGATACCGCGCTTGCTGCGCGGCAACGTCAACGCCGTCTATAGCGCCGAAGACGACTCCGTTGTCGCGCTGGCGGTTGCCGACAGCAATCCAGAAAATGCGATGCTGGCGGTAGATGGCGATCCGACCACGCACTGGGAGCCCAGCGGTCTGGACGATATCTCTACGTGGACGTTTGAACTCGATTTACAGCGCACGCTCATCGTCAATCGAATCGTTATTCGCTTTGCAGACGAAGGAGAGGGGGACCCTTTTCGCCAGTTTCGCGTCCTGACGTCAGATGGCTTAGTAGCCTCGGGTCGGGCCGGCGAGATCTTCTCGCGCGTGGGACTCGTGCGCAATCTATCGGGCCAGCGCGAATTCACCTTTGAACTGACGCCGCAGCGCAAGGTGGCCGAGGGCATTGAGGGGGCCATCGTGCAGAAGGTGCGCATCGACGTGCTCTCTACGGCGGGCGGGCGCGCAGAAGAGGTTTCCTCCGAAGAATATGCCCTGCTCGCTGAAGAGGATCGCGGCGACGTCGACTACTTCCTGCAGACGTCGAGCGGTCGCCTGATCGCCGTCAGCCAGAATACGTATGCCGACTTGGTCGAAGAGGAGCGCGGTCCCATTCGCTACCACCGACGCGAGCGACCGCGCCTGAGCGAGGTCGAGGTGTTTGCGCTGGGCGAGAATATTATTGCCATTACGCAGGCCGAGCGCGAGCGCGAGGCGCTGTCAATTGGCCAGTACGACTTCCTCCTCTTTCGCACCTTCACGGACGGTCTCTTTGCCACGAACAAAGACATGCTCTTTTACGATGCGGTGCAGGATGAGAACCAGGTGGAAATCGATCTGGGTGCGAAATACTGGTTGGATCGCATCAAGTTGCTCAGTCCCGACCGCCCCCCCTTTGCATACCAAATGCGCATCTCCGACGGTTCTGTAGACGCCAACGGAAACTTTGTTTGGACCACGTTCGACGAACGCCGCAACCTCGAGCGCCTCCTGCACGTCGAAGAAGCCTTTCCGCGGAAAGAGGTGCGCTATATTGAGTTTCGCCAGCTAGAGTTTAGCGGATCCAACTTTGAAAAGGGACGCATCAGCGAGATTCAAGCATACGGCGAGGGCTACGTTTCTGAGATCACTATGGAGTCGCCCTTTATTCAGCTGGATCGTCCCCGTCTCTTTAGTCACGTGACGTGGGAGGGAGAAGCGCCTCCGAATACGCGCATTGAGGTGCGCACGCGAACGGGCGAGAAGGTCACGCTGGAACCCCACTACTTCACTATGAACGGGCGCGAGATTTCGGAGGATCTGTGGAGACGCCTTCCGGACACGGAGCAGACGCCGCGTCCGCCGCCCGTGTTTGAGGAGATTACCGGTCCCGACTGGAGCAACTGGAGTCAGCCCTATACGGAGTCGGGTGCATCCTTCAAGTCGCCGGCGCCGCGTCCGCTGGTCAAAGTGCAGATGCGACTACTCTCGCGCGAGCCGCTGCAGCGCGCATGGCTGCGCTCGCTGCGGCTGCACTTTGTGCCTCCGCTGGTCGATACTGCCTTTGGTGAGATCTATCCCACGGGCGGCATCGAGCCCGGCGTTGAGCAAGAGTTTGTGCTCTACGTGCGTCCCGTGTTTGGTCTCGATAATCCCGGCTTTGATCAGATTACCCTGCGCTCTACGTCCTCTGAGCCGTTGGAACTTATCGAGGTGCAGGTGGGAAATGACGATGCGCTGCGCTTTGGTGCCGGCTCGCGCCTGTGGCCCGGCGGACAGCTCGAGGTGTCGCGCGGTGAAGAGGGCGCCGTTGCCGTGCGCTTTCCGACTCCGGTCACGGGCGGCAACGGGGTGTACGCCTTCCGCTTTCGCACGCGCGTTTTCTTGCAGAGCACGGTTTTTAGCGTGCAGCTACAGAGCTCAGAGCAGCCCGACCTGCTACAGGAAGTAGTTGGCGGCGACGCCACGCAGGTCGTTGCCACGCAAAGCCTGTCCGTCGTGTCGCGTCTCACGGAAAACTCGCTGCTCGAAGACGTGCAGATAGAGCCCCGTGCAATTACGCCCAACGGCGATGGGATTAACGACCGCGTCGAAATACGCATTAGCATCTACCATCTGGAGCGCGAAAAGACGCTGGGAGTGGAAGTCTTTGACCTGTCCGGACGGCGCGTGCGCGATCTGAGCGTGCAGCGTTCGTTTCCCAGCGGAGAGCACGTTTTTACCTGGGACGGGCGCGATGACGAGGCGCGTATCGTACCCCCGGGCCTATACGTTATGCGCATTGACATAGCGACAGACAGCGACGCTGCAGGCACGTCGACTGCGCGACTGCTCCACGTGGCGTACTGAACATGATACGCATACTTCTCTTACTGCTGTTGCCTATTTGCGCCGCAGCGCAGGGTCGACTTGAGGATCCGCACCGCTGGGGCCTTGCCACGGTAAATCCGCACGGTAACCGCTTTGAAATCGATTACGCCAATCCCGCAGTGCACCGGTGGTACGGTCTGCGCCACCTGCCCGAAACATATATGCAACCGTGGTACGAATCGGATACGCGCTACGCCGTTCAGTACTACGAGCGCTACGTAAACAACCTGCTTGAGGGCAGTGATTTTTACGACACGTTTGGCACGCATTTGGGTCGTGGGTGGATGGTGTACAACTGGAGCCAAGAGCAACCTCTTCCGCGCGGTAGCCGAATCGACAAGGATACGGGGGGAAACGCCTATCAGCGTTTCTTTGGCCGTCTCGTAGTCGCTGGCGATCGTCGGGAGGGTGGTAACTACCGTCTGATGATCGGCGATCAGATCTACACTTTCTTTACCCCGCTCACTCTGTACAAGCCGCGTTTTAACGGCGTGCGCATGGACTACGCCAACGATGTGCTGATGGCGACGCTGCTGGCATCTCGGCCTTCGGCGCCCGACGGCGAAGAGCGCACGGATGTGACGCAGATGCTGGCCGGACACGCAGAGATCCAGCTCGGTGACTACAGCAAGCTCGGCCTCAGCTATGTCAATGCGCACAATGCACAGACCGAACTCGAGTTTAACGAGGGCAATCCGCTGCGCGGTACGCTGTCGACCCAGCAAAATCGCACGCTGGACAAACTGTGGGTGCGCGTGCGCGACGATTCGCCGGGGCAGGGAGATGCGGCGGCCGTGCTCGCCGATTATGAGATCGTTATCGAGGATCGGGAGGGCAACGTATATCGAGGTCGCGAGGTCGACCTGCTGCCTAAGATTAAGGGCGGTGGCAACGAAGGGGGGCGCCTGGTCGCGCGCGATGCGGAAAACATTGTGCTGGAGTACGACCTGTCGCGCTTTCGCTATGAAGATATCACGTCGGCCGATATAACGCGCGCTACGTTTGAGCTATCCGTAGCCAACGACTATCGCATTGAAGTGGCGTCCAATCTGCAAACGGACGGCGAACGGTTTAACCCGGAAATCATCTTTCTACCGGTGCGGCGCGCGCGCGGCAACGTGCAGGACAACAGCAATACGGGATTCATCAAAGTGGACTATGGCCTTCCAACGGCCAACGAATTGTTGGGGACTAACTGGGAAGTCAACGGCTGGCACGGTCTTTCCATTCGCGGCGAGGCCGTGCTCAATCGCCGCTTTTTCTCCTATCCCAACTCCGTTGAAAAAACGCACCAGCGCTTTCATCTGGACGGCACGGCATCCTACGTGCAGGCCGATTGGGACGCCTATCCATGGGCGGTGTTTTTCGAGGGATTTAACATCGAGGACGAGTACACAACCCGTCATTGGCTGGTCGATAAAGAGGGACGCATACGCTACAAAGATCCCATTCCGCAAATTGTGGAATTTGTTGATGACGACGACGATTTTAACGCGTTGCCCGAGTGGCAGCGTCCCGATTTAGAGCGCCGCGCGGGCAATATCGTGCGTTCGCGCAGCTGGAACGATATCGTATGGCCGGGATTTGATGAGAACGGCGATTTTATCAACGATCACAATCAGAATGGGAATGCCTTTCCCGACTACGAAGAGCCCTTTTTGCGCTTTCGCTCTGACCGGCCGGAATATCTTTTTGGGCTCGATATGAACCACAACGGGACGATCGATCGATTTGAAAACGACGATCTGCCCGACTATCCGTACAAGGCCGATCACCGCGGATACAACGCCCACGTGAAAACGAATATTGGTCCCAGTTTTTCGCTGACGCTCGGACGACAGGATATGCGTTTGATTTCCGGAGACGGGCGTACTCAAGCGTGGTATGGGCTGCTGGGGTGGCGCTATCGCTTCCAGGGAGGCAGCGCCCTACGCGTCTTTGTGCACGGGGCATCGGTCCAAGACAATATCGCCGACGATCTATGGCTGTGGTTTCAGCCCTTGGGCTCGCCCGGGCGCATGCGTGAAACGCTGGACCAACTCCCTTTCAAAGATACCTGGAAAGGCGTGCTGTACGCGGACTTGAATCATCGCTTCGGTCCCGATATCCGCCTGTCCCATCGCTTCAAGTGGGAAGACGTGCACCAGCGCGTCGACGAGACTACCGACTTATTTGGCTTTCCCGCCCGGCAGCGCAGCGGCTTTATGGGAGCCATCAGCAGAGCTGAGTGGAGCGTGCCCGTTGGTCTGGCCGTCTTTGAGCCGCGTTGGAAAAGCGAATATCGCCGCGATCGACCCTTTACCACGCGTTCGGATAAGGCCGAAAGCCTCGAAGAGACGCTGTTCCTGCTGTGGACTCAGCCGCTCTTTGCCGAATCGGCCGGCGTTTCGTACTTCCCGCGCTATGGTCGTCAGCTCTTTGACAGTCAGCTGCAGATTGGTCTGGAGCGGTCCTGGTTTTGGATGCTCGACGGCGCGCGTGAGGAGATAGCTGAAGACTTTAGTTCGTGGACGCTGCTCACGCAGCTAACGAATCGCGTTGCCTATCAGGGCTATCAGCTCGTCACTCGCCTCGGCGTGCAGGTTGAGCGCCAGTACTTTGCCGAGCGTCCGACCGAACGAGCAAGCATGCTTTTTCTCTCTGTGAACGCGGGGCTGGGCGACTAATGGGGGGATTGAGAATAAAAATCTGTATGCGGAGCGCGTGGTTTTTGCTCCTGTGGTTGCTGGTCGTAGAGGGGGTAGAGGCCCAGCGCGCGCGGACCTTTATACTGGGTTCGCCGTCTACGCCCTGGCGATCTGGTGGAAGGGGTATTGATCCGAAAGTGCGCAACGGCGTCTCGATCGATACGACAAATTCGCCGGACAACTCGATTGAATTTGACCGTCGGTCTGGTTGGATCAGTCCGCTCTTTTTCGAAGAGCAAGAAAACGTCGCTTCGCGCGTCCTGGAGCGCGGTGCGTCCATTACTTCACCCGACGTGGGACGCGGTTTTGAAGCGGAACTGCGCGGCACCGTCAACGGCAGTCCGACCGTGGCCTTCACGCGCAAACCGACGGCCTTCGAACCGGAAGTAAACGCGCGCAACGTGCGCGTTATTCTCGATTTTGGCACAGCCATAGGCGTGCAGCGCGTGCGCTTCTATCCGCGTAATACGGTGGTGCCAACGCCGACGCATCCGTTCCAAAACGATTTTTTGCGGGCGTTTGAACTGTGGATTAACCCCGAACGGACGAGCCTCGCGTCCCCCGACATACTCGTCGAGCGCAATGTGGAGAACGAGGAACCGATTGTCGACATCGCCGTGCCGCCGCAGTACGTGCGGATTTTGCGGCTCAAGTCGTTGGCCAATGTGCCCTTTGAAATCGATGAAATCGAGGTCTACGGAACGGGTTATCTGCAGCGGGCCACGTATCTGACAGACATCATTGACCTGGGACAGCGGGCGACGATCGGTCCGGTGCGCTGGGTGGAAGAAGCGCTCGGAGAGGCCGAGTTCTCTTCGCTGAGTGCGCGCGTGCGCACGGGCACCGACCCAACGCCGCTGCGCTACAATCGAGTCGAACGCGGCACGGACGCCGGGGGGAATCCCACGCGCGAATTGGTCGATATTGGTCCCGATGCCTACTTCGCATTGGATCCGTTTGATCGAGGTCCCATAAGCGAAGACGACGTCTATTGGAGCACCTGGCGACCGGTGGCCAACGGCGATTTGATCACCGCGCCCTCTCCGCGTCGTTACGCGCAGTTCCAGTTCCAGTTTGAGGGGGAGCTCTTTCGCACGCGGGCGCTCGATCAGTTTGAGTTTGATTACCTCAGCCCGCCGCTGGCCGACAGGCTTGTCGGCGAGGTTTTTCCGCGTCTAACGCAGGCCGAGGAACCGGCGACTTTTCGCTATGCGGTGCGCCTTGAGCGCACCGCAGATGCAGAGGGCAATTTGCTGCCGATTTATGGCTTTGATCGACTCGAAGTCGACACGAATGTTGCGACGACGGACGTGCGCGAGGTCAAGCTTAACGGCGAAGAGATTGAGTTCTCGATTGACTTTGTTAGCGAAGAGGGATTCGGCCTTTCCTTTCCGCTGATAACCGAGGATCAGGCGCTGCTCGAACTGACGTTTGACTTACCTATATTTCGCTTTGGAACAACGTTTAGCAGCCGGGCTTTTAACGGGGCGGCTGCGGGCGTGCCGCAGGCCGTAGTCGGCGGCAACGCCGTTGATTTTGGGCCGGGAGATGACGACGCGCTCTCGGACTTAGCCGTCTCTATCCCCAAGCCTCAGATCGGCAAGCTGATCGGGGAGATTCGCACCAGTACTCGTTTTATAACGCCCAACGGCGACGGAATAAACGACCGGCTGGACGTCTTTTTTAACGTGCTTCAGATCACTGAGCCGGCACCGGTGTCTTTTGAAATTTACGACCTGGCCGGTCGTCGGGTGCACACGGCTTTCGCGGCAGATCTGGGCATCGGTCCCTTGGATTTCTCGTGGGAGGGACGCACAGGAGACGGTTCGCTGCTCTTGCCCGGTTCATACATCTGGGTGCTGCGCGTAGAGTCAGATGCGTTTGAAGAAGTGCACTCAGGTAGCATTGTAATTGCTCACTAGACGTGTTGTGGTCAACTGGCAAAGGGTGGGGTTTTGCTCCCGCAGCGACACTACGCCCTCTGCTGGAGCCTCGTTTGATTTTGATGGGATAGAAGCACAGTGCAAAAGGTAAACATGGTGATGAATAACTCTTTGGCAAGAGACCGTAAGCGGGGCGACAGGCGATGTATCGTCGTCTTTTGGATGGTTGCCTCTCTGTTGCTGTCGACCGCGTCGGTCGATGCACAGACCTACGGTTCGCGGTTGGGGACGGTTAAGCGAGGAGGCAAGGTCTCCTTTGATCCCACCGGGCCCGGCGTGCTCTTTGATGCACTCGATCCCACGGTGCGCAAATGGTTTATACCGCAGGAACTCTACTCGGAATATGGGTGGAAACAGTGGGAGTATTCCAACTACGCTCGCGAGACCTATCAGCGCTATGTATCGACCTCAATCGAGGGATTTTACTTTTACGATCTATTCGGCAACTTCCTCAATCGCGGCTGGCTCATATTCGACTGGCGCCAGGAGAACCCGCAGCCCTTTGGTTCGACGCTGTTTAAAGACGGCCGCTTTGGATCTTGGTTCAACAACGTGGTGATTGCCTCCGACCACAAGGGGCAGTATCACTACGCGATTACGATCGGCAATCAGATTCGCACGACGCTGACGCCGATGACGTTTTCCAAGCCGCGTTTCAACGGAATTCAGCTCGACTTTGCCTCTGATAAGTACATGGGTACGATGCTGCTTTCGCGCATCAGCGAACCGGACGGAGCGCAGACCAGTCCGGGTCAGATCACGGCGGCCGCGCGCACCGACAACACCAATCTGGTCGGCGGTCGGGTCGAGGTGCAGGTGGGAGATTTTGTTAAAGTGGGCGGCACCTTTATCAACTCGCACCATTCGCAGACGCAAAACGACGCGCTGTCGGGCAACTTTTTCAAGGGTAGCCTAACCGGCTCGCAGAACCTGGAAAACCTCAGCTTCATAGAGATTAAGATCAAAGACGACTCGCCCGAAGATGGAGTTGGTGGTGGAGCCCTTTTTGACGCCGATATCCTCCTGTGGGATATCGAGGGCAACCAGACGCGCGGTTCGGAGATCGGATATCGCGCCGTTATTGAGGGGGGCTTTCAGCGCAAGGGCTTCTTGGCCGCCGATGGCAGTGAAGAGATTCTGCTGCGCTACGATTTGTTGGATCGCACGTACTCGGGCCCCGATCCCGCGGAAATTGAGCGGATCCAGCTAGAGCTCGTCGTGGCCAACGACTACGCGATTGAAGTGAGCTCTGATCTGCAGACCGACATCTTTTTGCGCCAGGTTTTCGTGCCCGTGGCCAACGCGCGCGGCAACGTCCGTGATTCTTCCAATCAGCGCGTTCTGGTCTTCGACTACGGGCTGCCGACGGCTAACCAAATTGCCGGTTTTACAGTAGAGCTTACGGATTTGGAAGGCTTTGACGGCTATTTTGAGCTCAACGTCAACAACCGTTGGAGTAAGTTTCCCAACCCAAGTCTGGAAAAACATTACGCCAGCGGTCAGAAGTCTATGGCGTGGATGGCCAACGTATCGCGCGTGGCTCACCCCTATTTTGCCTATGGGGAGCTATTTCAGACCGATCCGGAATACGCCACGTCGTTTCGCACCGTGCAGGAAACGGGCATTGTCGATTACCGAGATAACCTGAAGCTGTATGAATACGTCGACGACAACGACGACCAAGACCGCGATCCCGACTGGCGCCGTCGCGGCTTCACCAGTGGCGATATCAGCATCTTTCCCGGGTGGGATGAGAACAACGACTTTATATCCGATTTCAACCAGAACGATAACAACGACAGCCCCAACCGTATTCCCGACTACGAGGAGCCCTTTCTCCGCTTTCACACCGACCGTCCGGAGTTCCTTTACGGCGTTGATATGAACCACAACGGAACCATTGATCGCTTTGAAAATGACGAGTTGGCCGATTTGCCGTACCGCCGAGATCAGAAGGGGTACAACCTATATCTGGGGCGCTATTTGCATCCCAACTGGCGCATGACCTTAGGGCAGCAGCGCATCGCCCAGATATCCGACAAACGACGCAACCTGGCGACGTATTTTATGCTGAACGGCGATCACACCTTTTCTTGGGGACGCCTGCGCATTTTTCAGGATGCGCGCAAGGTGAAAGATACGATCCGCGACGATCTTATTCAGTGGGTGCAGCCCCCCAATTCGCGCGGAGAGCTGCGACCTGTGCGCGACCCACTGCCGGCGCGCAATACGCTGGTCAACACATCGTGGCTCGGTATTGATCTCGAGCCGACGTCCGGCCTGAAGGTGAAAAATATGCTGCGCTGGCAGCTGTATCATCAGCTCGATAGTGCGAAAAAACTCGATCTGCGCGACATGAGCGAGCGGACGTCTTTTTTGGGTATCATCAACAAGGCCGAGTATCGCATTAGCGCGGGACGGTTTACGCTGATTCCCGCTTGGAAAAGCGAGTTTCTGCGCTACTCTTCGTTTAATGCCACCGAAGCTACGCGTCGCGAACTGAGCCAGATTGGCATGATTATTGGTCGCCTACCCGTTATGTACACCACGTACCTTGAAACGGGCTTTGAGTTCCACAAGTTTGTGCAGATGCAGGATCCAACGCCGCCCAGAGCCGACGACAGCTATACCGAACTGACGGCGCTGGCTCAGATGACCGACGTGTCAGACTATCAGGGCTATCGCCTGACGACCGTGCTGGGCTTCTCAGTGAGCCGGCAGGATTTTGAGGTAGAAGGTCCGCGCACTTCTACGCGGGGTTTTATCACGGTGTATGCTGGAGTTGAGCGCTAGCGCAGGTGGGCGCATGAAGAAAACGGTACTCCTATACGCGATCCTTCTAGCCGGCTGCACCGCGCGCGACGTGCCGCTGCAGCCCGGTCCAGAGGAGGACGTGCTCTTTGACCACACGCTCTTTGCCGATGCTGCTCTAGAGCGCGCGGTGCGTCAACACGCGGGGCAGGAGCGCGGTGCGCTATCGTCCGAGGTGCTGGAGTCGGTTGCGCGCCTAGATCTATCCCAGCGGGGCGTCGTGAAGCTAGCGGGCATCGAACAATTGCCCAATCTGCGTCGTCTGCACTTGGCCGACAACAGCTTGGGGGATGAAGCGATGGCCGCGCTGGCGCCTCTCGCGCTCCTGGATACGCTCGATGTGGCGGGTAACGGTTTGACTCGAATGGCGCACCTCGCTGCCCTGCTGTCGCTGCGCGTCCTGATCCTATCGGACAATGCCATAACGGACCTCACACCGCTCGCTGCGCTCACGGGATTAGAGATTCTCGATTTGGGCGACAATATCGTCTCGGATCTGCGTCCGCTGCGCGGGCTGCGCCGCCTGCGCCAGCTCAATTTGGACAACAACCTCGTGCGCGACGTCGCGCCTCTGACGGCTCTGCCACAGCTGCGCCGGGTCGAGCTCTCGGGCAATCCGCTGGCCCGTTCAACGCTGAGCGCGCTGCGCCAGCGCGGGGTAGAGGTCACGTTCTACGCCGAGGCTATGACCATCAGCAGTGAGCGCGTTGAGGCGAGTATTCGCAAGGCGTTGGATCGGCCCGTGGGGCCGCTCGATGAGGACGATTTTCTCCGCATTCGGGAGCTCGTCATATCGGGCGCGGTCGAAACGCTGGGCGGGGTCGAACATCTGAAAAACCTCGAAATGCTGTCGGTGCGCGGCAACCGCGCGCTGCTCAACGACCTGACGCCGCTGGCCGAGCTGGAGCGCCTGCGCACAATCAATATTATCGGTGCGCCGATCGCCGATCTGCGTCCACTGCGCGACCTGAGTCTGCTTACGTCGCTGCGCGTGAGCATCGGTCGGCTGACGACGCTCAACGGGCTGGGGCGACAGATCGAGCTGCGCGAGCTGATCCTCACCGGAAACCAGATACGCGAGATTCACGAGATCAGGAGGTTGCTTCGCCTGCAGAAACTCGATCTGGCCAGCAATCAGATACGAGACATTGCCATGCTGACGACGCTGCGAGGTATAAAGAAGCTCAATATTGCGTCCAATTCGATTGTCGATATTACGCCTCTGGCGCGCATGGTTTCGCTCGAAGATGTGCGCATGGCGGCCAACGATATCGTCGATATTTCTCCGCTCTTGGAGCTGGACGGGCTCAAAGTGGTATCGCTGGGTAACAATCCGCTCAGTCGCGATTCACTCGAAGAGCATATTCCCGCACTGCGCGCACGCGGCGTGAGTATTCTCGGGGTGCGATGAACGCGCTTTTCGTCTTTTTCCTTTTGGCGTTGCCGATTGCCGCGGAGGCCGTGGAATCGCTTGTGGTGGGAAGTGGAGGCCGATCTTTTGAACAGGTAAGGGAATCATCTAATCGCATCTCGGTATCGGCCGATTCGCTGTGGATTTGGCAGGCTGAGCGCGGAGAGAATATCGCTCCCCTCGTATTGGAGCGCGGGGGTCGCATCTTTGCGGTCGCCGAAAAGGTCGACGCACAGGGATTTGCCTATCCGAACCTGCTGTCTAGGCCGAGTTTAGCCCGCATGCTCGACGGCGATGCGGGAACCGCCTTTGACCCTGCCGCAGACGGCATGCCGCGCCAAATAGATGTGTATATCGACCTGGGAGCGCACTATGGCGTTGAGCAGATCCGCTTTTTTCCCCGCCTCGACGCGGGACATCGCGACCGCTATCTGCAGGCTTTCCAGCTGGGCTCGGATGGGTTGGATCCCAGCGAGATAGAGACGGATATATTCGACGTGTGCTGCGGGAGTCCGACGCTGATCAATGCGCACATCAATGCGCCCAACAACCAGAGCATCGTCCTGTGGCCCCATCCAAATCAGCCGCACGATCCGCGCCCGATGCGACACGTGCGACTGCGCACGCTGAGCGAACGGGACTGGGAAATAGCAGAGTTTGAAGTTATAGCCGACGGGTCTGCGCCGCCTGGAGCGTATCTGTCCGTGCCGCTGGAAGTGCGCAACGCGCGTCCGGTGTGGGGACGTCTGCTCATCAACGGGCAGCCGCCCGAGACGCTGCCCGTTATTGTGCAGACGCGCAGCGGCCCCGACTTAGCTCCGGTGCAGTATTTTCTCGAACGGGGCGCTGATCTAGTGCTGGTTAGCAAGAGTGACTGGGCCACGGCTATTCCCGGCATTCAGGCGCCGCCTCGGGACAATCCGCTGTGGAGTCGTTGGGAGTCGCTCAACGACGGCCAGGTCTCCTCTCCGCCGCAGCCGGTGATTCAGTTTCGCATACAGCTGCTGCAGCCCGGCACGCGCATAGATCAGGTCTCTATCGAATACACAAGCCGCCCGCTGGCACAAGAGCTGGCGGCTGAGATTAATCCGAGATCGGTCGCGCCGGGTAGAGAAACGCCTTTCGCCATTGATCTGCGCGCACGTCGCCTGGTCGACTCGGGCGGCGTTGACTCGGGCTTTCGCTACGTGGAAATACAGACGCAGGCCGAAATTGTCGCTATCGACAGCGTGTTCGTGCAGGATCGCCCTGCGTTTTACAGCGCGGAGTCGCTGCCCAGCGGAGGGGTGTCGCTGCGCTTTGCCGAACGGATTGATCCGCAGGGGTCGTTTATTCAGGTCTTTTTTCGCGCACGGGTCTTTGTCGATGGCACGGACTTCAGGGTTCGGGCACGCGACCGACGACCAACCGGAGCGGGAGACGAAGACGCGTATCAAACGGCCGTTGCCGCCGACGTCGATCCGCGCACGCCGGGCGGGACTCTGCGCGTGCGGCTGGCGACAGAGCGGGTTGAATTGCTCGACGATGTGCGCCTGCGCAGCGCGGTCTTCACGCCCAACGGCGACGGTCGCGGCGAGTATTTCGTCCTGACCTACAGCGTGCTCAGGCTAACGCAGTCGGCTTCTGTCTCTTTTGGCATATACGACTTGGCTGGGCGCCTCGTGCGGCGGGGCTATGCCTCGGACGATCCCAGTGGTTCGTACCTGAGGGTTTGGGACGGTTTAGACTTCTCGGGGCGACTCGTTCCGCCCGGCACGTATCTCTACGGGTTAGAAGTCGATGCCGATGCAAAAAAAACGACTCTGCACGGCGTAGTAAACGTTGTGTATTAGGTTGTTTGACGGGCTCTTGGTAGGACGTATCTTTTTTTTATAACCACGTGCGAGTATATGAAAATATCTGTTGGATACATCTTGTTGACGCTGGCCCTGTTCGCCTGTCAGGAGGCGCCCACGCCTCCCGTAGCCGTTGATCCGGCCGGGGTAATAGACCACACCGAGTTTGCCGACCTAGCCTTAGAGCGCGCTGTGCGCGAGGCGCTAGGTCAGCCGCGCGGGCCGCTGTCGGCCGATCGGCTAGGTGAGATTGAAACGCTTTCAGTCGCCCAGCGGAATATCGTCGACCTCGCTGGAATTGAACGGTTGACGGGGCTGCGCAGGATGGATCTGGGGGCGAATCGGATCAGTGATGTGACGCCGCTGTCTGTGCTCTCTGGCGTGCAGCAGTTAGATCTATCAGACAACGATATCCGCGATATCGGACCGCTTTCCCAGCTGCAGGGGCTCAACGCGCTGAGTCTGTCGGATAACGAGATCGTCGATATTGAGGCGCTGCGTCCTCTGCGGCAGCTGACCCACTTAAACCTGCAGAACAATGCCATCGTTGACATCGGCCCGCTGGCCAGTCTGCGGCGCCTGCGGCTGATTAATCTCGACAACAATCAGATCCGCGATATCGAGCCGCTTTCGGCCCTGCGCCTGCTGACAGACCTAGAGCTTTCTGGCAACCCATTAGCGGATATCGATGCGATCGAGTCGCTTGAACGGCGCGGTGTGCAGGTGCACTATTACATGCCTTTTGAGAGCCCTTTTGACGCTGAACTTGAAGAGGATATCCGCGCCCACCTAGGCGGACTCAAGGGCCCCATCACCAACGACCTGTTGGAGACCTTGTCCTTTCTCAACACGACGGGAGCTATTCAGTCGCTCAGCGGCATTGATCGTTTGGTCAACTTGGAGGCCCTCTTTATTCGCTTTTCGTCGTCCGGTGACGTGCAGGGATTCAGCGATATAACGCCGCTGTCATCCCTCAGAAAATTGAAAGTGCTCACGGTGCGCGACACGCCGCTGGAAAGCTTGGTGCCGCTTGGTGGCATGTTGTTCCTCGAGGAGCTCAACCTGCCGAACGCGGGTATCTCCGATCTGGAGAGTCTGGCCAACCTGAGGCGCTTGAAATTTCTAAATCTGGCAGAAAACAGCGTAGTTGACCTGTCTCCGCTGCGCGATCTCGATCAGCTAACCACGCTTAACCTGACAAATAACGAGGTAACAGATCTGTCTCCGCTACTGGATTTGGCTGGTCTTAAAAGCGTTTGGGTGCGCGGCAACACGCTCTCTGAAGACACGCAAAACAACGTCATTCCCATCCTGCGCGATCGCGGCGCATACGTAATTGGTCCATGAAGGCGCTCCTGCTCGTAGCGCTTTGCGCCACCGGTAGTTGGTCGATAGAAGAGATGATTATTGGTCCAGGTGGTCTACCGTGGACCGCCGTCATCGAAGAGTCGACTAAAATGGGCGTCGACCGCGATTCCATTTGGACGTGGAACGTGCAGGCGGGCGCGAACTTGGCACCCGGAGCGCTGGCGCGAGGAGGGCGGGTGTTTTCGACGATTGAGGGCACGACTTCCTTTGGCACGCCGACGCTCGATTTTGCCGCGAGTCCGGCTATGGCCAAGGCGGTTGATGGGGACGAAAACACGGCGTTCAATCCCGACGAGATCGGCATTGCGCGTCAGTCGTCGCTTTACATTGATCTGGGCGGTCACTTCGGCGTGCAGCAGATCCGCTTCTATCCGCGATTAGATTCCGATCATCGCGATCTCTACGTGCAGGCATTTGCGCTGGGATCCGATAGCAAGGACCCGGAGTTACTTCCGTTTCCCGACGCGATTGTAGCCACGCCCTTCGGCAATCCATTTCTCATTAATGCCAACGTCAATTCGCCCAATACGCAGAGCGTCGTCATATGGCCGCTGCCCAATCAGCCGCGCGACGATAAGGAGATGCGACACGTTCGGATTGAGACGCTGAACGAACGACCTTGGGAAATCGCCGAGGTGGAGATCATTGCCAACGGCAGCGTCGCCCCGGTCGAATTTATCTCGCGCCCTCTAACGGTTCCGGGTGGATTCCCGGTATGGGGGCGGCTGCGCATCAACGGTCGCGATCCCGACGAACTGCCCGTTACGGTGCAGACCCGCACCGGACCTGACCCCAAGCCCGTGCAGTACTTTCTGCGGTTGACCAAGTCGCAAACGCTGCGCGAAGTGGGTAAGAGCGGCTGGGAGAATATCGTGAATCTAACCGACGTCGAGCGCGGAGAGGCCGAGCGGGGACCCATTTTGCCCAACCCCGAATGGAGCGCTTGGGAGTCGGTGACCGATGGAATCATTATTTCTCCTTCTCCCAAGGACTATATACAGTTCCGCCTGCAGTGGAACGAGCCGGGCTTTAAAATAGAAACTATGCACTTTGAGTATACGAGCTGGCCGCTGGCGCAGGTTATGGAAGCGGAGATTAGCCCGACGACAGTTGATGCCGGGAGTGAGACGGATTTCGTGCTGGCACTGCAGGTTCAGCAGTTAGAAGATTCAAACGTGCCGACGTCGGGCTTTCGTCAGCTAGAGGTGCAGACGGCGGCGGAAATTACCGCCATCGATCGCGTTTTAGTTAAAGATCGCGAGGCGTTTTTCACTTCGAGGATCAACGTCGGTGAGGGATTTTCCGTTGACCTTTGGGATCGCGTGGATCCCAAAGCGAGTTTTGTGGAGGTCTTTTTTCGCGCGCGCGTCTTTGCCGACGGAACCGCTTTCCGCGTTCAGGCACTCGACGAACGGGCTACGCCGACCGATAGCGAAGTGATATATCAGTTCGCCCAGCCAGGCGATGTGGACCCGCGCTCGCCTGGAGCGACCTTGGCCGTGCGCCTGTCGTCTCAGAACGATCCACTGGTCGACGATATTCGCTCGTCTACGCGCGTCTTTACGCCCAACGATGACGGGATCAACGACTATCTTCTCGTTTCCTACAACCTCCTGCGACTCAACCAGCCGACGCCGGTGCTGTTTGAAATCTTTGACCTGTCTGGAAAGCGCGTGCAGCGCGGCTTTGCCGGTGCCGATCAGAGCGGTCGCTTCGCCCGCATTTGGAATGGTATCGACCGCGATGGTAACACGGTGCCCCAAGGGGTCTATATTTACCAGATCGAAGTTGAGGCCGATGCGGGCACGTTCTATCGCCAGGGCCTAGTCAACGTAGTCTATTAGGGGATTGAGTCGCCCTCGGGCACGGGCCAGCTGATCCAATATCCACTCTCGTCTTCTCCTCTGCACAGATAGCCGTGTGCGTGTTCCGCTTCGCGCGTGTGCACGTCGGGCGGCATATAGCGCAGCGTCAGACCGCAGCGCCGCCTCGTGGAGCGGTTGGGCTCTGAGCCGTGTAGGAGCAGGTCGGTATGCATGGATATTTGACCGGCGCGCATGGTAAAAGGCACGGGCTCTCCGCCCCAGTCGAGCGGATTGTGCACGCTCTGGCCGAGCACGTTATTTTCCTCGTCAGTGCTCTTCTCAAAGGGGATCTGACCGTGCAGATGCGATCCCGGTATCACTGTCATAGGGCCGTTTTCTTCGTCCACGTCATCGATGGCTAGCCATACGGTGACGACCTTGCTCGGCGTCAGCGGCCAGTACGAGGCGTCCTGATGCCAGCTCACCTGTTTCCCATCTCCCGGTTCCTTGCTGAAGTAGTGCGTCATGATGCTCACCAAATTGGGGCCCAGCAGATCTTCCGCGTAGTCGAGAATGCGCTTGTCGTGCAGGAGGTCGTATATGCCTCGGCAGTGTCGGTGCCAGCCGTTGATGGAGTAGCTGTTGTGACCGGCTTCTTTGGCGCGCTGCATCAGCGCGTCAAAATACGAGCGGTTGGCCGCGGCTTCCTCTGGTGTAAAGACGTCCAAGGGACTGATATAGCCCCGTTCGTTGTACTGTTGAATCTGCTCCACGGTGAGTTTTTTGGGACGGCTGTTGGTGCAGGGGAAAAACGCGATTTCGCGCTGCATGTCGGGTAGGGCATCGGTAATCGGCATATGCGTGACTCCGGTCTACGTGTTGTTGCGTTTGCGGCTATGGTATCTGAACGCTCAGCGTTAGCCCTTCATGCCGGTCAGCGTCACGCCCTGTATAAAGTAGCGCTGCGCGGCAAAGAAGAGGGCGATCACTGGCAGCGTCATAAGCGTGGATGCGGCCATTAGCATGCCGAATTCGCTGCTGTGCTCAGAGCGAAAGTCAAAGAGGCCCAGCGCCAGCGGGTAGAGGCGCTGATCGTTGATATAGATCAGCGGACCCATAAAGTCATTCCAGGTGTTCATAAACGTGAAGATGCACACGGCTGCCAGCGCGGGACGCGTTAGCGGTAGAATGATGCGCCAGTAGATGCCGAAAAAACCGCAGCCGTCAATCTTGGCCGCGTCTTCTAAGTCTCCGGGTATGGCGCGCATAAACTGACGCAGCATGAAGATGAAAAACGCGGAGCCAAAAAACGACGGAACCCACAGGGCCTCAAGCGTGTTATACCAGCCCAGCGCGCGAAAAATCATAAAGACCGGAATCATCGTAACCTGTCCCGGTAACATCATCGTGGCCAAGAGCACGCCGAAAATAAGCTCGCGTCCAGGCCAGCGCAGTCGCGCGAAGGCATAGGCCGCTAGCGAACAGCTCAGCACCTGTCCCAGAATAGAGAGAAACGTGAGCAGCACGCTGTTGTATACGTAGGCCCAGCGATGCTCTGTCGCAATATAGGCGTTGTAGTAGTTGTCGGTGTATTTGCGCCAGATAGTCGCCCAGCGCGAACCGCGTTCAACTTCGACAAGCACGCGCATTTGTCCCTGCAAATCGGCGACATCACTCTGGTCGTCAGATCGATATAGAGGCCATACGCCCAGCTCGCGCTCGTCCCGGTCGTCGAGCGTTGCTAGCTTGAAGCTGACCTCTTGCCAGCGGTGTTTGCCCCAGTACAGCGCGTCGCGGCTTTCGTAGCGCGCGCCTTCGATTTCTAGCACGATGCGCCATGCGTGCCACGACCGGTCCTGGCGCATTGGGAGCGTGAATCCCAGCAGGGCGTCACTTTCGCTCGGTAGGTCAAAGTCTCCCTGAAGGGCGATGACTTCTCCCTCGGAAAAGGCGTACGACCACGCGCGCGCGCCGCTCTCGTCTGCCTCGCTTAGCGTGCCTGCCCCGCGCGCTATGGTCCACTGGTCTACGGCGTTTTCTAACGCATAGCTGTTTTGCGATACGTCGCGCAGCGTCAGTGCGCGCAGGGCCACGCCTCTGTAGACCAGCGTCATGGCGTCGTGCACGGCGCCTCTGTCAACGCGTTTGACGAGGGCCGCAACAAGCACATCGCCATCCTGCTGCCACAGGTCGAGTGGTAGAGCGCGCGCGCCGGCGACAAAGAGGGCGCGGCTCAGCGGTCCGCGCAGCCAGGTCTGATTTTCCGCGCTGTCCAGAAAAGGTTCGGCGGCTCCGTACAGAGCGGGCTCAGCGCGCTGCACTAGGTCGTTCCAGCGGCTGTCGGATACGCCGTCGGGGCGTTCCAGCATGCCGACGGACTCGACGCTGGCGTACGGTGAAGCTTCGACGTTGGCCGGCAGCGCAGGAATCCACCGCGGTGGGTAGACAAAAATCTCCTCATCGTATTTCATGCTGGTGCTCAACAGCCATACAAAGGGAAATGCGAAGAGCACGCAGCCTTCGACTAGAGCCGTCTGCACGCCGATTTTATAGGTGAGCGCCGGCGGTAATTTCCAGGCGGCGACAAGGCTTAAAACGCCGAGCGTGGCAATAATGGAGAGCAGAGAAAAGAGCGATTCTTCAAGACTGCCGACCAGCGTGGCGAAAAAGAAGATTGCCCCCAGCGACGCTTCAACCCACAGGATAATCGCGGTAAAGAGTGCGTGCATATCAGTCGGCCTCGTAGTGCACCCAGCGCGGTGCCAGTTTCAGTTGCACGAGCGTCAGTGCGAGGATAAACAGAAACAGGATCCAGGCCAAAGCGGACGCATAGCCCATCTTGAAGTATCTAAACGCGTTGTTGAAGAGATAGTAGGCGTAAAAGAGCGTGGAATCGTCGGGGCCGCCCTCCGTCATGATAAAGGCCTGCGTGAAGATCTGCATCGTGCCGATGATGCCCATGATCAGGTTGAAAAATATGTAGGGCGATAGCATGGGTAAGGTGACGTTGAAAAAGCGTCCCCACGGTCCGGCACCGTCAATTTCAGCCGCTTCGTAGAGGTGTTGGGGAATGCCCTTGAGGCCCGCTAGCCAGATGATCATGCCCGAACCGGCGCTCCACAGTCCCATGAGAATAATGGCGCTCTTTGAGCCGAAACCCCACGAAGCGCTCTGCAGCCAGTTGGGTGGATCGCCGACGCCGAGCATGCGCAGAAGCGAGTTGACGAGGCCGACTTCGGGATTGAGCACCCAGATCCACAGAATGGCGCTGGCGACCATGGGCACGATAGCGGGCAGATAAAAGAGCGTTCGGTAGACCCGCATGCCGCGCACCTCGGTGTTGAGCAGCATGGCAATGGCCAAGCCCACGGCCATGCCCAGCGGCACGCCGAGCATCATATAGGCCGTGTTGGCCAGCGATTTCCAAAACAGCGGATCGTCGCCAAAGAGGCGCGCGTAGTTCTCAAAGCCGACAAACTCAGCCGCGTGCAGCACGTCGTAGCGGCAGAAGCTGTAGACGATAGAAACAAGAATCGGGCCCGCTGTCAGTAGGATGAGGCCGACAAACCAGGGCGAGACAAAGCACAGCGCCGCCAGCGATTCGTGCCTTGTTAGCTCTTTGATCAGCTGTCCGCGTCCGCCAAACCAGTAGGCGGCAAAGAGCAGGCCGACAATGAGCAGGCCGGCTCCGGCCAGGGCGTACTGCCAGTTGACCAGCTCGCGCTCCTGCTGGCCGTACATGCGGTCGAGCTCGCGCTGCACGCTGAGCTGTCCGCGTTCGAGCGCTTCCTGCGGCGAATAGGTGTGGCGGACGGCTTTCTCGTAGGCGCGTGCGTGTTCGTCCCACAGGAGCTGTCCTACAGGAGTTACGGGGCGAAAGCGCGAGACGCCCATGAGTTCGGAAAAGAGCAGGAAGCTTCCCTTGATGCGCTCCGGCAGTTCGCCGTTGTGTTCGACTAGCGTCTGATAGGTGTACTGATTGATATGGGGCAGCGGCGCCATGGAAGGGACGTAGGCGCGCCCGCGGCTTGAAGCGTAGCGCGCGGCCACCTCGTGGCGCAGGGCCCAAATGCGATCGGAGTTGAGAAAGCGCAGCAGCTCAAACGCCATTTCTGGATGGCGCGAGCCGGCGGGAATGGCCCAGGAAAAACCGCCCGACCACGTGATGGACTGCTTGCCCTGAGGCGCGGGCGCTGGGGCGACGCCAAAGCGCAGGTTGGGGGCATAGTCGGCTATATTGTTAAGACCCCAGTTGCCGTCGATCTTCATGGCCACTTTGCCGATAAAGAACGGATCGAATTCACCCGATTGGAAGGCGCTTTGGAAGGCGTCTACCTTTTCTATACCGCCCAGTGTATCGTACACTTCTACCATAAAGTCGAGCGCTTCCCGAATGCGCGGCTCGGCCAGCGTGCAGGTGCGTCCGTCCTCGCTCATAAACTGACCTTCATTTAGCCAGCCGTAGATGTAAAGCCAGCTGTTGCCGTAGTTGGGAGCGAACCCCAGTTGGGTCATGTTTCCATCGGCGTCATACTGCGTGAGGCGCACGGCATATTCTTTGAGCTCTTGCCAGTTTTGCGGTGGTTTAGCCCGTCCCTGTTCGTCGACCAATCCAGCGCGTTCCAGCAGGTCTTCGTTGTAGTAGAGCGCGCGGTTGTCGGTGCTGTTGGGGATGGCGTACACGCGCCGCTGGTCTCCGATTCCAAAGCTGGCTTCCTGCCAGCAGGCGTTGAAAAACGTCTCTGGATGAATACCCTGTACGAGGTCCAACAGCGCTTCGGCCTGCTCGGGAGAAGCGCTGCCGCTCTCTATGCTTGCCTGTAGCTGCCGTGCGGTGTCCGCCTGCTTACTCGGACCGCGCTTCTCTATGGCCGCGCGCAGATCCGCCAGCGCGCGGGCGGCGGCCGTGCGGTCTCCGCGCTGGAGCGCCGTCAGCACGACGCGGGCCTGCTCTTCTTCGCGCACGCTCTGCTCCACGTACTCGTCAAGCGAAATAAATGCATCGCGCACCGCCCATTCGCCGACGGAGAAGCGGTCCTGCTGCAGCATGTCGGGAGGACTGCCGCCGGCAATGCCGCACATGAGCTTCTGGGGATCCATGCCGCCGCTCGAGCCGGCCGACGTCACGACTTCCCACCCGGGATGCTCTACTTCAAACTGCCGCAGGGCTGCCTTTAAGCCACGATCGTTGGGCGTGCCCCACACGATGAGCTCTTCGGCCATCCCGGACAGGGGAGTAAGAATTGATACTATGAGTGCGAAGATTCGCATTTGGTATACACTTTTTGGGTTAGAAGGAATAGGTAAAATAAGTATGCGAGCCTTTTTTTGCACGGGGGCTAGGCTAGATCTCACGGGCGCAACCAAGGTGCGATATTGCCGTCGAGCAAGGACGCATCCTATTTTAATTCTGCGCGCAATACAGCGCTCGATCTAACCACGGACCCACGATGAGACAGCCCAATATCCTTTTTCTATTTCCCGACCAGCTGCGGCACGACTGGACGGGCGCTAACCCGGACCTTCCGCTGCGCACGCCCCATCTGGATGCGCTCAACGCGCGGGGGACGCGTTTTAGCAACGCCGTTTGTCCCTCGCCGCTGTGTGCGCCCTGTCGCGCTAGCATCGCTTCTGGTCGCGAGTATCCGCGCTCGCCCGTATTGGGAAATGAGGATAACCTACCGTCCGACAGGCCGACGCTCTATTCCCACCTGCGCGATGCGGGCTATCACACTATGGCCTGCGGCAAGCTAGACCTTAATAAAGGCGACTGCATTGCGCGTCGACCTGCGTGGGGGCTAGACGGCCGAGCCCACCTCGAGTCGTGGGGATTTAGCGACGGGATTAACAACGAGGGCAAAATGGACGGTGCCAACAGCGGACGAGAAAAGCCGCAGGGTCCCTATCTACACTTTCTCGAAGAGCGCGGTCTGCGCCAGGTGCACATCGATGATTTTGCCCGTCGCACCAAGCTGTCTTCTTTTGCTACGGGCTTGCCCGATGATGCATACTGCGACAATTGGATCGGGCAAAACGGGCTCGATTTGCTGGCGGCTGCACCGGCCGAGAGCCCGTGGTTTTTACAGGTCAATTTTACGGGTCCGCACAATCCCTGGGACATAACGGAGGGGATGAAGGCGCTCTATGCCGACGTCGACTTTCCTCAGCCTCATGCCGCGGGAGGCGATCCGCCTGAGGCGCTCCTGGAAGTCAGGCGAAACTATGCGGCGATGGTCGAGAATATCGACAGGTGGGTGGGGGCCTACGTAGATGCGCTGCGTGCGCGCGGGGAACTCGAGCATACGCTCATCGTTTTTAGCAGCGATCACGGAGAGATGCTGGGCGATCACGACCGCTGGGGTAAATCGCTGCCGCACCAGCCTTCCATCGGCGTGCCGCTTACGGTCGCGGGACCGGGTGTACAGGCCGGAGCGACGGTGCGTGCGCCCTCGACCATTCTCGACTTGGTCGCCACGTTTCTCGAAGCGGGTGGGGCCGAGTCGCTGCCGGCCATGGAGAGTCAGTCGCTGTGGCCGCTGCTGACGGGGCAGGCCGAAGCCACGCGCCCCTGCGTCTTTTCGGCGCTCGACGACTGGCGCGTCGCGTTTGATGGGCGCTACAAGATCGTGGAATGGGGAGATGCATCGCGCCGGGGACTGTATGACCTGAAGAAAGATCCGTCCGAAGCGCGCGATATAAGCGACCTAGCGGATGTCGATGATATTCAGAGCGCCTTGGTAGAGCACCTGCAGAGCTACGTTTAGCCGAGCTGCTATTCCGGTCGCTCTTCGATGGGCATGCGGGTTTTAGGGCTTTCGTTGCCGAATCGATCCAGGGCCGATACGGCGACTTCGCGCAGGACCTGCGGCGGGTCGTCACTCTCTTGCTCGCTGGGCGGGGAGACCAGGGGAATTTGCGTTTCGCGCACTGCGCGGTTAAACACCTCGTGGTGCCAGTGCGCTCCGCGTCTGTAGTGTACAATCCAGCGATGAACGTCGTCTAAATCGGCGTGGGCCCACTGCACGCGCACCTGTTCGTTCCGCAGGTCGAGTTTGAGCGAAGGAGCGTTGGGCGGTCGGCTGTCTAGCCACGGCGAAGGCGGCACGAGGGCTTTCTGAGCATAGGGCTGTGAGCCGAGTGAATCGACGATCCCTCCGCGGTTTTCGCGCAGCGCTTTCATACTAAAATGCACGTGTCCTGCTCCAGTGGATCCCATAGCGCGAGCCACCATGATCTGGTTGACGATCTCGTCGGCTCCGCGCGCGTCTTTTATACCGCTTGCGTAGAGCCCCGGCCAGACGTGCCGGGCCCGGGTGTTTTGTTCGGTCCACCAGGCCAAGAGCATGGGATAGCTCTGAGGCACTTGGCGAATCGGCCAGTACAGCTGGGGGGATAGATAGTCGACCCAGCCCTCTTGCAGCCAGCGCCGGGCGTCGGCGTAGAGCACCTCGTATTGGTCTAATCCGCGAATGGAGGGTGGATGCCCCGGTCGCCAGATGCCAAAGGGACTCAGGCCAAACTTGACGTGCGGTTTTTCCTCCTTGATACCCCGATACAGTCGTTTGATAAACTGATTGACGTTATTCCTGCGCCAGTCGCCTAAGCTCATTTTGCCACCGTCGCTGCGATAGGCCGCCCAGCTCTCGTCGTCGGGAAAATCGCGTCCGTTGTTGTAGGAGGGGTAGGGATAGAAGTAGTCGTCAAAGTGGATGCCGTCGACGTCGTAGCGTCTCAGCACGTCCATCACGACGGCGAAGGCGTGGTCCTGCGTGCCCTCTTTGCCCGGATCGAGCCACCAGTAGCCCTCCTCGCC
>Ga0181569_10000312_pt1 | contig 37422 bp, 31 predicted proteins | sample 101ome_19_FD_132452 | JGI IMG/M metagenome (GOLD analysis project Ga0181569, IMG submission 132452) | Coastal salt marsh microbial communities from the Groves Creek Marsh, Skidaway Island, Georgia - 101405AT metaG (megahit assembly) | ecosystem: Environmental > Aquatic > Marine > Intertidal...
CTGGCTGGTTATTTAAGCGATCAGTTGTCCGGCAGCTACGGCCAGCAATCCATTCGCTACGCCATGTTCCTGCTGCCACTGGCGGCCCTCGGGTCGTCGGCCATGCTGTTACTGGCTTCGCGGTTTGCTCTAGCAGATATCAAAAGAGCTGCGGTCCTGTATCAACTTACCTGACCCCTTGATAACAAGATCAATGCCGTTACCGGGGACTTTGCGCGGAAGAACTATGCTCTTCAATGCCTGCTTCAGGGATTCAATAGTCGGACGAAACAGGGTGCCTGATTTCATGATTCCACGACAACTTCCAGCACATAGGGCCCGGGAGCATTCAGTGCGGTGATCAGTGCAGCGTCGAGATCCTGTGGATTATCAACGCGGGCACCATCACAACCCATGCCTTTGCCAACCGAAACAAAATCTATGCCGCCTAGATTACTGCCTACTACCTCTTCAAGGTCAAAAATACGGCCGAACATTTTCAGGGCCTCATAGCTGGCATTGTTGATAATAATGAAAGTGATGGGCAGATTCTGGTTGGCAGCTGACCACAGTCCCTGGATGGCAAACATCGCCGAGCCATCACCCAACAGTGCAATCACCTTGTCGTCAGGACGGGCCATGGCGACGCCCACGGCAGCGCCAAGACCATGACCAAGACCGCCGCTGGCACAGGTATAGAAAGTATCTCTTTCCAGGATGGGCAGGTAATCATGCATGGGGCCGCGACAGCTGGGAGCTTCCTCGACAATGATGGAGTCAGGGGCGCGCAGTTTAGCCAGCTGTTGCAGAACATATTTGTCAGTAAATGGTTTGCCATCGAGCACCGGGGTCGCCGGCCTGGGGTCAGGTACAGTACGAGGTTTGGGGGCGGCTTTGCTGTTAAGAAACTGTATTGCGGGCTTCATGCTGCTGATAACGGCCGTGCCCACCGGTGACCAGGCAGCCGTATTGGCGTTGTCCACAATCTGGAACAACTGGCTGCCATCGGGAATGTGAGGGCCGCTGCCTTCCACGTGATAGGTAAAGGCCGGGGCACCCAGCACCACAATCACGTCATGTCCTGCCAGGGCCTTGACTATTTCCTGGCGACTGGCAGCAAGAAAACCGGCAAACAGGGCATGATCTTCCGGAAAGCTGTTGCGTGCCGACATGGGACTGGCATAGACCAGGCTGTTATGGCTTTCTGCCAGCCTGATGACTTCATCCCATGCGTCTTCCCGGCCAACTCCGGCGCCAACCACCAATGCAGGTTTCCGGGCGTCGTTCAGTGCGTGCGCTACCTGTTCAAGCAACGGCATCTCACCCTGAATCAACTGGCTGATGGCACGGGCATCCGGTGCGTCGCAATAACAATCCCAGTCATCAATGGGGACGGAGACAAAGGTAGGTCCTTGGGGTGCCTGCATGGCCGTGTAATAGGCCCTGGCCATGGCCAGTGGCACGTCTTCAGCCCGGGCTGGCTCACAGCTCCATTTCACATAGGGCATGGGGAATTCAGATGCCTGTTGGGCATAGAGGAAAGGTTCAAACGGCAGAATCGAGCGGGCCTGCTGGCCAGCGGTAATCACCAGTGGTGTCTGATTTTTGAAGGCGGTAAAAATGTTGCCTGCCGCATGACCGGCGCCGACAGCAGAATGCAAATTCACCACCGCAGCATTGCGGGTGGCCTGGGCATAACCATCTGCCATGCCCACTACAATGCTTTCCTGCAGGCCCAGTACATACTTGAAATCTTTCGGGTAATCACGAAACATCGGCAATTCGGTAGAGCCCGGATTGCCAAACACTCTATCAATACCAAAGCTGCGGAAAAGGCTTATTACTGCCTCCCGAACCGTTACCTGTCCGGGCAGTGGGGCCGGTCTGTTATGGATTACCTTGGGTTTTTCGTATTCTGACATGCTGATTCCTGATTCCTGCTTTCTAATTCAAGGGGTTTTGCGCTGAATTCGTGCCCCCATTATAAGGATTGCTGCTATTACTGCACCAATCCTGCTTCCCGGGTGCCAAACGCCGAGGTAAAAAGGTTTGCCAGTATTCCGGCATCCAGGCAAATCCGGGGATACTCAAGTCTGCAACGTCTTACTATGGCCATTCACCTGGCTGGCCTCTGCAAAGAGGGCGGCGGGGTAACAATCAGGGCGCTTGATTGCGGGGAATAAAGGGCACGTCAGGATCAAGTATCCTGCCCCCTGGATTCCTAAAACCATGTTATTCTCTGGAACCCGTCTTGAGCGGTTCAGTATCGGGCTAGTTAGGGGGACATCTGACACCATGCGCACAGCCATTCGCCTGTTTATCCTGTCATTGCTTGTTATCACGGGCTTCACTACCCAGGCGCAGACCCTGCGCTGGTCTGACCCGGCCACATGGCCCAACAACCAGGTCCCGGTAGCTGGTGACCAGGTGGTGATCGCAAGCGGCAGGGAAGTGCTGCTGGATGTTAGCCCGCCGGCGCTGAGTGGCCTTACTATCAACGGCACGCTCATCTTTGCCGATGAGGCTGATCTGTCACTGACCACCGAGTGGATTCTGGTATTCGGCGAACTGCAGGTTGGCACCGAAGCCAATCCCTTTACCCATAAAGCGATTATCACCCTCACCGACAACAATGAAGGCGAACAGCTGTTGGGCATGGGCGACCGTGGCATCATGCTGTCCGGCGGTACCCTGAACCTGCACGGCAATCGTACCCATACCTGGACCAAACTGGCGGCTACGGCCGAGACGGGCAGCACGAGCATTGACGTGCTGGATGCCAGCCAGTGGCAGGCCGGTGACGAGATTGTGCTGGCCTCCACCGATTACAACCCGCGCCAGGCCGAGCGCCGCACAATCACCGCTGTCAACGGCAACGCCATTACGCTGGATCAGCCGCTTGAGTATATGCACTTCGGCGAGATTACCTATGGCGTGGATGAGCGTGGCGAAGTGGGTCTGCTGACCCGGAATATCACCATCCAGTCTTCTGAAGATTCCCTTGAGTCATATTTTGGCGGCCACATCATGGCGATGATCACCAGCAAAATGTATGTTGAGGGTGTTGAGCTCAATCGCATGGGGCAGCACATGGAGCTAGCGCGTTACCCGATTCACTGGCATTTAGTCGGTGCGGGAGGGCAGGGCCAGTACGTCAGAAATTCTGCCATCCACGATACTTTCAACCGCTGTGTGACCGTGCACGGCACCAACGACCTGCGGGTGGAGAACAATGTCACCTACAACACCGTGGGGCACTGCTTTTTTATGGAAGACGGTATTGAGACCGGTAACCAGTTCGTGAAAAACTTGGCGATACAGGTCAAGTGCCATCCCAGCCTGGATTGTGTGCCCTACAACCTCGGGCCAAACGGTGAAATTGGTGGTGAAAACCGCCAGGTCATTAGGCGTATCAGCTTTGCCGGCGAGCATACCCTGCTGCCTTCCGACAACACGGCCGCGGCCTACTGGATCACGAATCCTGACAATACCTATGTAGACAACGTGGCGGCTGGATCCGATGCGACCGGCTTTTGGTTTTCCCTGCCGGAGCACCCGAATGGCGCCTTCCTGGGATCGGAAGATGCGCTCAACACCTGGCCGCGCCGCACCCCGCTGCGGGAATTCCGCGGTAACGTGTCCCATTCCAACTACGACGGCTTCATGTTCGACCGCCACATCAATGAAGACAACACCTTCGATTTGTCCTTTACCGCATACACGCCGCTGATCGATCCTGCTGACCCTTACAGCGAGATGGTGGAATCTCACTTCGAGGATCTGACCGCTTACAAGAACCGTCATGGCGGTTTCTGGGGCCGCGGTGAGCTGCATGTCTTCAGCAACGCCAGACTCGCAGACAACGCCATCGGCATGACGCATTCCACCGGCACGTTTGGCAGTGAACGCTTTACCTCACGGCTAGTCGATGCGCTGGTGGTGGGTGAAACCGACAACATCGGCAATCCGACTACGCCAGAAGAAATCGCCTATGGCCGCAGCCTGCCGAAGCCGCTCATTCCGGATTTCCCGATCCGCGGTTACGAATACTATGACTACCGTCATGAAGTGGTGAACACGACCTTCGTCAATTTCCAGGATAACAACCGGCGTAAAACCGGCGCGCTGTCCTGGCTATTGTTCACCGGCGCGGGGGTCACGACCGAAAACACCGCCAGGGGCATCGACTTCATCAATGCCAAGCCGGTGTATTTCCCGAACATCGATGATCGGTTTGACAGCGACAACCGGGGTGCCGTGGCCTATCGGTCTGCCGCGATTCACGACCTGGACGGTTCGGTCGGGGGCATGGGTGATGCGTACATCCTGGTCCATGATGGCGAGAACGACAGCGTCGCTACGGATGACGCCACCTGCATTATTAAGCCCACCTGGAATGCCTCGGTGTGCCCCGGTGATGTCGGCCGCCTGAATTTCCGCGCGGGTCAAATCGCCACAGCGCCCGCGCCCGGGGCATTGCGCGGCGGCTTTGGCTTCGGCTTCGTTCGTCCGACCCCTAGGCCCGCTGGTGCGGCTCCCCCTGCACCGCGTGCGCCACAGGCGCCCATCGCTTTGTTGCGCAACGGCAAGACACACAAGATCACTGCCAACCAGAGCACGGTGCGCGCCGGCACCGAGATCCAGGTGCTGACCGAGCGCGATGAAGTCTCGCTCAGCGTGAGTGAAATGGATCCGGGCTCATGGGTCCTGTTTGAATTACCGGGTTTCTCAAGTGCCGATACCGGTTCAGCGTTGGGCAGCATGGACGCCTTGCGTCAGGCGAACGAGACGTCATGGTACAGGGGGGATGACGCCCTCTGGGTCAAGCTGGTCGTGAGCGAACCGCTGCTTATGCCGGTCCGGCCATCGAATACTCAGGCCAGTATCACGCTCAGCCGCTAGGCCGGACCCTGCTTTGGTAACCGGATTTCTATGCTTTGAGTGGTACCAGCGTGAATCGAAAGAGTGGGGTAGTTAGCCAATCAGATTACTCTGACCCCTTTGATTATTTTTGATTACCTTTGCCGTGCCACTGGGGGTAATTCCATAATGGCAGCGCTATCCTTTGTTTAGCATTTCCGAAGATTCCCATGCGTTTTGTTCATCCTAAATCCCTATGGCCTGCAGTTTTCGTGCTCTCTGCCCTCTGTTGACCGCCTGCGGCAGGGAAGGCACTCCTGCACGGGCACCCTCGCCCACGGCAGCTTCCACCACCCAGCAAAAAGCCTTGACTCAATCCATGATGACTGAAGACGAGGAAATCATTGAGCAGGGAGAAGCGCAGGTCCAGCAGGTCATGGCAGAGGCCCAGACCAGAATAGATACTGCTGTGGAAGAAGCCCAGGCAATGGCTGAGGAAGTCGTCAATGATCGGGAAGACCAGGCCAAGGATAAAGCGGAAGACGAACTGCGCAAAAAGTTGCGCAGCTTTGGAAACTGAACATCAAACAACTGAACATCAAACAACTGAACATTAAACAACGGGACATTAAACAAAAGGGTCACCCGCTTTAATTTTCGATTTTTCAACATGTTGGTTGCGGGTGTCCCTGGTTTCACTTTTTATAAACCGGCTGGTCGTGAACGAACCGCTGCTTAAACCGGTTCGCGCATCGAAAACGCAGGCCAGTAATACCCTCAGCCGCTAGCCCCCGTGACATGCCGATTCTTGCAGAGAATATGCAAGGAATATGCAAACCGGCATAGTGGCCGGTCATGAGGCTGAATCCAGCCTGAAACATGACTCCCGGCGCCCCTGTCAGGGGGATTTTCGCCAATTTTTCATGGTATCCTCCGGAATCCATTTTGTTGGTTCATTTGACGATCTACTGATCTACTAAGGGGAGATCTGATTCCATGCGTATTACCATTCGCGTCTTTTTCTTGTGCATACTCTTTATGACGGGGTTCTCCGCCCAGGCGCAGACCCTGCGCTGGTCCGACCCCGCCACCTGGCCCAACAACCAGGTGCCGGCTGCCGGCGCCAGGGTAACCATTGCCAGCGGCCAGGAAGTGTTGCTGGACGTCAGTCCACCGGCCCTGGATGGCCTTACTATCAACGGCAAATTGATGTTTGCCGATGAGTCAGACCTGTCACTCACCACCGAGTGGATCATGGTGTTCGGCGAATTGCAGATCGGCACCGAAGCCAATCCTCACCAGCACAAAGCCACCATCACCCTCACCGACAACAATGAAGGCGAGCAGCTGATGGGAATGGGCGACCGCGGCATCATGCTCTCGGGCGGTACCCTGAACCTGCACGGCAATATCACCAACACCTGGACCAAGCTGGTTGCAACCGCTGAAAAAGGCAGCACCACCATCGAGGTCCTCAATGCCGACCAGTGGAAAGTGGGTGACGAAATTGTGCTGGCTTCTACCGACTTCGATCCGCGTCAGGCGGAAACACGCCGCATCGCAGCAATCCGTGGTAACACCATTACCCTGGACCAGCCGCTGGAATACATGCACTTTGGTGAAATCACCTTTGGCGTGGATGAGCGTGGCGAAGTCGGCCTGCTGACCCGCAACATCAAGGTGCAGGCCTCAGAGGATGCCAAAGAGTCCTACTTCGGTGGCCACATCATGGCCATGATCACCAGCAAGATGTATGTCGAAGGGGTCGAGCTACAGCGTATGGGTCAGCATATGGAACTGGCGCGCTACCCGATGCATTGGCATCTGGTCGGTGACGGTGGCAAGGGGCAGTACGTGAAAAATGCCGCCATTCATGACACCTTCAACCGCTGCGTCACCGTGCACGGCACCAACGATCTGCGGGTGGAGAACAATGTCACCTACAATACCGTGGGCCACTGTTTCTTCATGGAAGATGGCATCGAGACCGGCAACGAGTACATCAAGAACCTGGCGATCCAGACCAAGTGTCATCCCACCCTGGAGTGTGTGCCAAACAACCTGGCCGCTAACGGTGAGCTCGATAATCAAAACCGTGGTGAGCTCAGGCGCATCAGCTTTTCCGGCCAGCATACCCTGCTGCCTTCAGACAACACGGCGGCCTCCTACTGGATTACCAACCCGGACAACACCTTCGTTGATAACGTGGCCGCCGGTTCCGATTCGACCGGCTTCTGGTTTTCCATACCCGAGCACCCGAATGGCGCGTTCCTGGGTTCGGACGACAGCCTGAACACCTGGCCGCGCCGTACACCGCTGCGTAAATTCAGCGGCAACGTGGCTCACTCCAATTTCGACGGGTTCATGATTGACAGACACATCGACGAAGACAACACCTTTGGTCTGGCCTCCTGGCCGTTGCAGCCATTGGCGGATCCTACCGACCTGGAGAGCGAAGTGATGGAAACGCACTTCGAGAACCTGACTGCCTGGAAGAACCGCAATGGTGGCCTCTGGGGCCGCGGCGATCTTTATGTCTACAGCAACATGACACTGGCTGATAATGCCATTGGCATGACACAGTCCGCTGGCGACATCGGCAGCCTGCCGTTCAGTTCACGCCTGATTGATGGGCTGGTGGTCGGCGAGACCGACAACATCGGCAACCCAAAGACGCCCGAGGAAATCGCTTACGGTCGCAGCCTGCCGAAGCCGGCCATACCGGATTTCCCCATCCGCGGCTACGAATACTACGATTACCGCGATGATGTGATTAACACGACGTTCATGAATTTCCAGGACAACAACCAGCGCAAGACAGGCGCGCTGTCCTTTCTGCTGTTCACGAGCGCAGGGCTTAGTACCAATAGCGCCATCATGGGGTCGGAATTCGTCAACGCCAAACCGGTCTATTTCCCGACATACGATAAACGGTTTGATAACGATAACCGCGGCGGCAACGCCTACCGCACCCTGTCGATCCATGACGTGGACGGTTCGGTGACCGGCATCCCCGATTCCCACATCATGCTTCACGATGGCGAGAATGACAGCGTTGCCACCGATGACAACTGTCAGATTCATCCCACCTGGAACGCCTCTGTGTGCACGGGGGACATCGGTCGCCTGAATCTCTCGGACGCTAGGGGGGAATTCCCGGCCGCTGTCGATCTTGAATCGCGCACGGCCCGCTTCTCGCTGATCAGTGGGCTCAGTCCCAATGCGCCGGATACGGAACTTGTTCGGTCCCAGCGTGCCGCACTGTTCTCCCGTCGTGCTCCCGAGGCGCCCATTGCGCTCGTGCGCAACGGCAAGGAATTCAAGATCTCCGGCGACCAGAGCACGGTTAAAGCCGGCACCGAGATTGAGGTGAAAACGGAAAGAGACGAAGTCACGCTCAGCCTGGCGGAAATGGACGAGGGCTCATGGGTGATGTTCGAACTCCCGGGGTTCTCCAATGCCGCTTCTGGTAAGCAGCAGCGCAGCATGGATGCCTTGCGCCAGGCAAATGAAACTGCCTGGTTCAAGAACGGCGATGCCGTGTGGGTCAAGCTGGTGGCCGAAGCGCCCGTTATGGAAGTCATTCGGCCAACGGATCTGCAGGCTAGCATAACCGTCAGCCGGTAAAATCCAGATCAGTGTCAGCCTAACGACCCTGACAGCAGTGAGCAAATAAAGCCCCCGGTGCCTATACCGGGGGCTTTTTTTTCAGGCTATTTAAAATCGCCATAAAGTGAGAAGGCCCGCTCCGCCTTTTCCGGCCGCGGGTTCCATGATCTACCGCAAACAAACCCCTGGTACGGACACCACTCATCCGGGTGAGCAGGTAGGATGAATCCTGTTTTTGAACTGAGCATCTAATCTAAGGAGTCTTGAATGCGCCCGATTGCAGTCCCAGTTGCCAGCCGTTCTGAATGTGCCTTAGCCTTGGATGTGGCCTTTGTCTGGGAGCCACCCTGGGTTCCGATGTGATTGGTTATCACATTCGCCTCAACCGTCGTGAGAGCAAGGCACTGGATCGGCACTCACTGATCGAGGGCGCCGGCGCCTGGCCCGCTGAAAGCGAGGCCCAGATTTCCAAGGCCGCCATTTCCGCCAATGAGCTGTTCTCTGAGATGGCGCAGGGCTCTTCCATGGAGCTGGCGGGCTAACTTGGCACCCCTGCAGCACCGGAAGCCGTATTCCGCCAAAAGCTGGGCTCCCCGAATAAACTTTTTCTCATTATAGGCCCTGTCAGCGACCTGATGGTGGTGTCGCGGCCCGCGAAGGGGGGGTGGCAAGAAAGCCGCTATTATCATGATGGGAGCCCTGATAAACCCCTCTCAACCGGTGCTGATCCTGCCCCAGAAGCGGGTCAGGATAGGTTTCGAGCGGATCGCCATTGCCTGGAAAAATGGCCAGACCGAGAGCCTGCTGGTGCACAGCCTGTTGCCCTTGCTGAAAGCCGCCAAGGATGTGGTATTGATCACCGAAGGCAAGTATCACCAGTTTGGGGCTTGCGCCAGTGACATGACCCAGTACTTGAATGCCCACGGCGTGAAAGCCCGGCGCAAGCAGGTGACGGCGTCCAAGACTGCCGACGCCCTGGTCAAGACCACCAAAGCTGAAAAGGCCGGCATGCTGGTCTGTGGGGCCTTTAACCGCCGAAGCCTGACCAGCCAGCGCCTGCTTGGGGGGGCACCCAGCAGTTACTGAACGGCTCGGATTTTCCGGTCATCATGATGCATGGGTAAGCAGGGCCGAAGAGGCATTTTGGGGACAGTTTACTTAATAGGTTTAACGCAGATTCCAGTCACTGGGTGCAACAAGGCATTAAGTTAACTGTTCCCTAATTACGCTGAAGCGTTTCTGAAATGACACGGCCGCCCCTGCCAGGGCCCCTCTGGCCAAAAAACGTTTATTTGTCAGCAGTCTACCCAGCATCTTATCCACGGTAGGCTGACAAAATCCGGACAGCAGGCTAGAGCAAGGTGTTTCAATTGGGTCCCGGGGTCTCTTGAGTAGCCCCGGGAACCCTGATCCTGGCGACTGGTGGCCCTGATCTACTGGACTACCGGGGCCCGGGCTATTATGCTTCGCGTTCATGTTTGATGCCTCTGTGTATCCGTATACACAGTTCCTTTCCAACATAACTTTTTGTTTCTTACCTATGACCAGCTTTTGGAGATTTTTATGGTAGTCCCCGGACAGCAATCACTTTCAATGCAGATGTTTCTGGGGCATACCCCGGTATGGTACAAAAAGGCAGTTCTGATCTGCCTCGTCCTGAACGTCATCGCCTACTTCACCTTAGGGCCGCTTCTCACCTCCTGGTTGATGCTGGCCGAGTTCATAGCCACGCTGGCCATGGCCCTGAAGTGCTTCCCGCTGCAGACCGGTGGCTTGTTGGCCTTGCAGATTCTGATCCTGCACTTGACCGATACCCATCATCTTTATGAAGAAGTTGAACTCGGTCTGCCGGTGATCCTGCTGGTGATTTTCATGGTGGCGGGTGTGCATTTCCTGCGTGATGTCCTGTTTGCCCTGATCAATCGCGTGTTGCTGGGGATCAAGTCCCGGGTGGTGATGAACGTGGTGACAATCATCTTTGTCGCTGTGTTGTCTGCTTTCCTGGATGCCCTGACTATCCTGGCGGTGCTGGTGGCTATTGCGACCGGTTTCTACGATGTCTATGAAAAGGTGGTTTCCCGGGTTGGTTATCATGATGACCCTGATCCGAATGATGGTCATATTGACGAACTGCACCGTGAAGACCTGGACAAGTTCCGTGCCTTCCTGCGTGGCTTGCTGATGCATGGTGCGGTAGGTACGGCCATCGGCGGAGTCTGTACCATCGTGGGTGAACCCGAAAATATCGTGATCGGTAACGCCGCCGGCTGGACGTTTGTTGAATTCATCAGGCAGGTATCACCAACCACTATCCCGACGCTGTTTGCCGGTTTCTTCACCTGTTTCGTGATCGAAAAAATGGGCTGGTTCAGTTACGGTGCCGAAATGCCGCCCGCGGTACGCCAGATCCTGACCGATGAAGATCAGAAACTGAAAGATAAACTGACCCAGCAAGACAAGATTGTCATGGTCATCCAGGGGGTTGTGGCTATCCTGATGATCGCGGCGCTGGCCCTGCATCTGGCAGAAATCGGGCTGATTGGTTTGGGTGTCATCGTGCTGACGTCAGCGATGACCGGTGTTACTGACGAGCACAAGCTGGCCGAGGCTTTTACGCCGGGCCTGCCGTTTGCCTCGCTGTTGATTGTGTTTTACGTGGTGGTGGCCATGATCAACACTCAGCACATGTTTACCCCGGTGATGGAGTGGGTGCTGACCCTGGAAGGGCCCCAGCAGGTATTCATGGTATTCCTGTCTAGCGGCTTCCTGTCAGCGATCAGTGACAACGTGTTTGTGGCAACGATTTACATGGACCTGATCAAGGAGCTGTACGATGCCGGTGACATGGCAAAAGCCGCCTTTGAATCCCAGTCTGTGGCGGTCGTGATGGGTACCGGTATTCCGAGTATGTCCACTCCGAACGGCCAGGCGGCCTTCCTGTTCCTGCTGATGTCAGGTATCGCTCCGCGCATACGCCTGGGCTATGGCCGCATGGTCTGGATGGCTCTGCCATATTTCATTGTCTGTACGGCAGTCGCAGCACTGACTATCGATCTGTATATTGCCCACTGAAGATAAACAGTGAATAGAAAAAAACCGGCGCTTGCGCCGGTTTTTTATGGATGAACGAACAACAAAAATCCCTGTCGCCACAGGGTCATGGCGTATTGCTGGCGTCGACAGTTTGCTGGACCGGCGGCCATTGGCTGGTTATTCTTCCTGTCCGTTTTGCTGTTGATTGATAACCGTTGGAGGTGATTTTGACTAACCAGAAAGGTGAATTCCTGAACCAGTCCGTCTGGACGGGCAAGATATTTAATGGTGACTGGGTGGATGCCACGGGTGGCACCATTGACGTCATAGAGCCGGGCACCGGCGAGACGATGGCAACGGTGGGCTTTGCCAATCAGGAGGACGTCAACCAGGCCTGCATCATGGCTGATGCGGCCCAACAGGCATGGGCCAACCTGGGCGCCCGGGAAAGGGCGGATATTTTTTACCGGGCCGCTACCATTCTAAAGGAAAATTTTGAAGAGATTGCCACCTACGTGGCGCTTGAATCCGGCGGCATCATTCCCAAGGGCCAGCACGAAGTGAAGGAGGCCATCGCCATCCTGCACAATGCGGCCCATATTGCCATCGCACCGCGTGGCGAAATTCTGCAAAGCCTCAAAGGCCCTGGCTGCATCAGCCTGGCCAAGCGCGTACCCAGAGGGGTCGTTGGCATCATCTCCCCATTCAACTTCCCGCTGGTGCTCTCCATGCGCGCGGTTGCCCCGGCCCTGGCCTGCGGCAATACTGTGGTGATCAAACCCGACCCCCAGACCCCGGTGGGTGGCGGCTTCGCCATCGCGCGCGCGCTTGAGGACGCCGGCTTGCCCAAGGGCGTCTTCCATGTCCTGCCGGGTGCCGCGGAAGCCGGTGAAGCGCTGTGCACCAATTCCCAGGTGCAGATGATCCAGTTCACCGGTTCCACCGCGGTTGGCCGACGCGTTGGCGAACTTGCCGGTTATCACCTGAAAAAAGTCTCGCTGGAGCTTGGTGGCAACAACGCACTGATCATCCTCGATGATGCCGACCTGGATGCGGCGGTCAACAATGCTGCTTTCGGGGCCTTTTTCCACCAGGGACAGATCTGTATGGCCTCCAGCCGTATTTTTGTGCAGAAAGGCATCCATGATCAGTTTGTTGCCAAACTGGCAGAAAAAGCCTCGCATATGCCTGTAGGCAATCCCGCGACAGGGCAGGTTGCCCTGGGTCCCGTCATCAACCAGAAGCAACTAGAGCGGGTGAAATCCATTCTTTCAACGTCTGTCGAAGCGGGCGCTAAAATTGAGGTCGGTGGTGAAAACGACGGTCTCTTCCACCAGGCGACCGTGCTGTCCGGTGTCAAACCCGGCATGCCGGCCTTTGACGTAGAAACCTTTGGCCCGATCGCCAACATCATTTGTTTCGAGACCGATGATGAAGCGGTCGCCCTGGCCAACCGGCATGAGGGATCACTGTCCAGTGCCGTGATCTCCCAGTCGGTGGGTCGCGCCAACCGCGTGGCCAGCCAGTTGAAATCGGGACTGGTGCATGTCAATGACCAGACGGTCAATGATGACGCCAACAACCCGTTCGGCGCGCCCGGCGTTGCCGGCAGCGGTGCCTCGGTGGGTGGTCCTGCCGACCTGGAGGAATATACCCGGTGGCAGTGGCTGACGATCAAGGACACACCGCCCCAGTATCCGTTTTAACCGGCCATTGCTTATCTAGAATCATCCCGAACTGCCTTCAAAGCGGATTTGAAGGCAGTTAAATTGTCCGAACTGCAAGCTAATAAAAACCGGTCATAAAAGGCATCAGAGTTGCTTGAATACCAAGCAACTCTGATCTTTTTGAAATAACCCTGGGGAGTGTCTTAACGTTTTACGGCAATGGTGGTCTGTGCCAACAGGCGTCCAACCGGTTCAAGCACAGGACCCGGATAGTGGACGTCAGACACTACCAGCTTGACCCATACGGTATCGCCTTCCTTGTACCAGGAGGTCAGGCTGGCATTGCGGAGCGCTGCCATGCTGTGCTGCTCGAACCCGCTGATGGCATGGTCATAACCCGGCAGTTCAAAGATCACCCAGGCGCCCTGGTTCAATTCCCTCACCCCGAGATGCAGCACATCCCTGTCGGTATTCACGCGCACCTCGGTCCCGGCGCGCACGTTACTCTGGTTGGACGTGATCCTGTGATCCTTGCCATTGCGGGTCACGGTGATGGGGGCACCGGCCGCCAAGCCAGGGAAACCGCTGTTGGGTTCATTGAAAAACAGGCGCCCGATATCGCCCTGGCACACGGCGGCGTTCCAGGTGGGATGGACTTCACAGGTGTCGTCAGTGGCGATGCTGTCGTTCTCGCCGTCATGGATCAGAATATAGGCATCAGGTATGCCGCCGACCGAACCGTCCAGGTCGTGAATCACGGCAGTGCGCCAGGCGACGCCACCTCTCTGGTCATTGTCGTATTCATAGACGTAGTCGGGGAAATGCACGGGTTTGGCATTGACGAATTTAGCGCCCATGATGGTATTTTCAGTATGGACCCCGGAACTCGTGTACAGGAGCCAGGAAAGAGCGCCGGTCTCGCGTGTGTCGTTGTCCTGGTAATTCACAAAGGTGGTGTCCACCACGTCATCGCGATAGTCGTAGTACTCGTAGCCGCGGATCGGAAAACCCGGCAAGCCAGGCTTTGGCAGGCTGCGGCCATAGGCAAGTTCTGTGGGTGCGCGGGGGTTGCCGACGTTGTCGGTTTCGCCGACAAACAGTGAGTCAACGACCAGTGAAGAGAAGGGATCCTTGCCGGCCGAACCGGATGAATGGGTATATCCGATGGCGTTGTCGGCGAGCTTCAGGTTGCGGAAGATGTGGTTTTCACCCCGGCCCCAGATACCACCGTTGCGGTTCTTGTAGCTGGTGAGGTCCTCGAAGGTCGAGATCACCCCCATGCTATCGGGATCTGCCGGATCTTCCTTGGGCATGTGCGAGTTGCCGGTCAGGCCGAAAGTATTGTCCTCATTGATGTTGCGGTCGAACATGAAGCCGTCAAAATTGGAATGGGCGACATTGCCCCTGAATTCGCGGATCGGAGTGCGACGCGGCCAGGTGTTGAGGCTGTCTTCCGAGCCCAGGAAAGCACCGTTCGGGTGCTCCGGCAGCGACAGCCAGAAACCATTTTCATCAGCGCCTGCCGCCACGTTGTCGATATAGGAATTGTCCGGATTGGTGATCCAGTATGACGCCACCGTGTTGTCTGACGGCAGCAGGGTATCTTTGGCGGAGAAGCTGATCTGCCTGAGCGCGCGGCGATTTTCATAATCAAACTCACCTGCGGCGGCGAGGTTGGTCGGCACACAGGCCATGGTGGGATGACACTTGGTCTGGATCGCCAGGTTGTGAATGAATTCGTTGCCGGTCTCGATGCCATCTTCCATGAAGAAGCAGTGACCGACCGTGTTGTAGGTGACATTGTTCTCGATGCGCAGGTCGTTGGAGCCATGCACGGTCACGCAGCGGTTGAAGGTATCGTGGATGGCCGCATTCCTGAGGTACTGGCCCTTGCCGCCGTCGCCCACCAGGTGCCAGTGGATCGGGTAGCGCGCCAGTTCCAGATGCTGGCCCATGCGGTTCAGCTCAACGCCCTCGACATACATCTTGCTGGTGACCATGGCCATGATGTGACCGCCAAAGTAGGACTCGGCAGCATCTTCAGAGGCCTGGATCCTGATATTGCGGGACAGCAGACCGACCTCGCCACGTTCATCTATGTCCTAAGTAATCTCGCCGAAGTGCATGTACTCGAGTGGTTCATCCAGCGTGATGGTGTTGCCGCGAATAGCCGTGATATAGCGCGTTTCTGCCTGTCGCGGATTGTAGTCGGTGGAGGCCAGCACAATCTGGTCGCCCACCTGCCATTGCTCGGCATTGAGTACCTCGATGGTGGTGCTGCCGGCCTCGGCAGTCGCCGCCAGCTTGGTCCAGGCGTTGGTGATGTTGCCATGCAGGTTCAGGGTGCCGCCCGAGAGCATGATGCCGCGATCACCCATGCCCATGAGCTGCTCGCCTTTGACATTGTCGGTGAGCGTAATCGTGGCTTTGTGCTCGAAAGGATTGGCTTCGGTGCCGATCTGCAGCTCGCCGAACACCAGGATCCATTCGGTGGACAGGGCCAGATCGGCTTCGTCAGCAAAGCTGAGCTTGCCATTGATGGTGATACTGCCCAGTTCTGGCGGGCTGACATCGAGGATCACATCATGCCCGCCGCCAATCACAACCTTGCCGCCAGCGGCTGGTACCGCCCCACCTGACCAGGTGGACGCTTCGGACCATAACCCGCCTCTGGCCGATTCCTGGGCTTCGGCATTGAACGTGAAACTGGCAATGATCAGTAATGCAGGATGGAATAAACGACGGTTAATGCGCATGGGACTGTCCCCTGGTCTTGGTTTTCTGATTGTTGTTATGCAGCCAAGGAGAATAGCAAAATCAAGGGTGTGAAAGTAACTTGAAAATCACACCCCTTGGCGCCGATGCGTTAACGAGGCAGGGAACGGCGGCAAACACATCAAGTGGCGTAAAAGCACGGCTTAAAACGGGACGCCCACTTCTGTCCGCGATACCAGGGCGGGTGTCCTCGGAATGCCTCGGCAGACGAGGTGTTACCCGTCACCCTGGAAGGCCCCTGTTAGTTATTGAACGCGGTCAAACACCCAGCGCCCCGACACCTGGACTTCCACGACCGAGGTGGCCGCATTGTTACCGATACTGCGGAATTCGTAGGGCTGGCTCCAGGTGCAGGTGGCACAGATGAAAGTGCTCTCCGATTGCGGAATAAGCTCCTCCTTCGGTTCCCCGTTACGGCTCAGGTAGAGTGCGCCGTCTTGCAGGGTGACATCTACAGTGGTCAGGTATTCCAGCCAGATGCCTTCGTAGGTGCCCACATAACGGGACAATGTCTCGATATCGAGTTCCACGGCTGACGCCCGCGCATCTGACAGTTTGTCCCCTACCCAGTGCTTGGTGCCGCCTTCACTGGCCTCGTTGCAGACAATTTCGAGAATGACATCGTCCGCGGCGTAAACCAGGTCAATGACCGTGTGTAGAGGTTCGATAAATGCGCCGGGATCCGTGTAGGTCACGTCAACTTCCATATGGCCGAAGTCCAGGCGGCGGTAGCGTTCAGTAATTCGCAACTGCTCGGTGTGTTCAAGCCCCCAGGCGTGCATCCAGGTTTTGTCGTTAAAACCGTTGCTTTCAACCACCAGGGTGTCGCCTTCCCAGTGACCCACCGAATACCCGGTCCAGATGGGCAGGGGATCGGATTCGAGTTCCCGGCCGTCGGTGAACACCTGGCGATAGGTGAGATCCGCAAAGAGCATGGCAATGACCTGCGGACTTTGCACGATCTGTCGCAAGCTGCCGCCGCCGGCAGGACCACCGGCAATATAGGCCGGGCCGCCAGGCATGCATTGCATCATCGGGCCGTCCCGGTAGTAATTGCGTTCATGGGTGGCCATGGTCTCGCGTGCCCAGGGTTGTACCTTCGAATCATCGTCCAGGTCACCGGTCACCGCGCTGGCACGCCAAAGGCCGGTCAGGTCCGGAAGGCCGTCAGCGGTTCGCGGAACCGGTGCCGACAGGTCTGGTGCGCCATCGGCGGTACGTGGGATACCGGGTGTTGGTTGCCCCAGCCATTGCGCGGCAAGCGGCGCGGTTACCAGGACCAGTAGCAGCGATACAATCAATTGTTTCATGGCATTCCCCTCAAGTGATTAGTGGGTGGTCAGGCCGGATCACAGCGGTGTGCGGCGCCGTTCACGGCCTTCCCGGGCCCCGTTGGCCACGCTTTCCCAAAGCAGCTCACCGGATTCGGTGATGCTTACCGATGCCGCGTTGGCAGTGTTGGTGCCATTCCTGGCGCCGTATCCCTGCACACTGAGTACATCGCCGACCTGCACCCGGCCGCGGCCCCAGCCCAGGCGTAACAAATCATTGATGCCGACCAGCTCGATCGCCCATTCCTGTGCTGGGCCGTCGTCACCTTCGGTTTCGATGAACAGCCAGGCATGGGGATTGGTCCATTCCATGCGGGTCACCGGTCCGGTCAGGGAGACGGGCTTGTTGATATCGAATTCAGAGGCAAAAGCGTGGTGGGACAAGGCTGGTGTTGTTGCCAGAAGCCAGGCAACACCAACACCTGTCAGGATGAAGGCTTTCATAGTGGATTCCCCTTTTAGTGTATAGGCCAGATCGTCGTTTTTGTACTGATCATGGTCTGGCCTGTGACCATAATAAACCGACTTTCATTGTCAGAAATAGCCTTATGATGGCCATGGGGCGGAAATAGGAGGCAGGATCAGGCTTTCGGGCAGGGGGTGTATCAGGCTGATCAGCGAGTGGGAGGACGAGCTTTCCCGGTATACCTACCAGGATCTGCGCCGCTCCAGTGAAGCAAGCCTGTGTGATACCCGGGTTCGCGACCAGCAACTGATCAGTGCCATGCACTCTGCTAAACCCAAGATGATACCGGCCATCAATGCCTTCAGGGATCAGGTGCTGTTCCTGAAACACAATCTCAATGTCAGGGCTATCGCCTCATTGCGGTTGGAACTGGTGACTATTGAGGACGACATTTCCCTGCTGATTTCGGATATGGAAGCCTCCATTGCCCAATCCGACCAGTTTCTCACGGAAATGGAATTACTCTGAATCCTGCCTAAACAACGGCAAACCCGCTATCGCACCATAGGCTGCCTGAATAACCGCCTGTCAGTAAGCATCCTCATGCGCTTTTGGCGTGAAGGCCGGCAATGGGGCGGGTGTCTTCAGGCCCTGTTCCGGTCATTCGATAACTGATTGATACGTTTCCCGTGCCGTATAGGCCGTGATGGCGACCAGCACGGTAATGGCAAAGGCAAAACCGCCGACTTTCAGGGGAATGTTGTCGGCACCCGGTGGTGCGATGGCGACGAACACAGCCGGAAAGAAGGCGGTGATCATGGTACCCAGGTTCTGGGAAATTGCCATGGCCGACACCCTGACCCTGGCAGGAAACAGCTCCGGGTAAAAACTGGGGAAGACGGCGTTATAACCCTGGTAGATAACCCCCCACATCAACAGCGACAGGATGATGGCCAGCGGGACATGGTGAATGCTGATCGCATAAAGATAGGCAAAAGACAGCAGGCCGGCTCCCAGCGAGCCCAGCATGACCGGTTTGCGTCTGCCGATCCTGTCAGACAGGTTGCCGACCACCGGAATTACCGCCACAGCGACGATATTTCCCAGCACGGGTATCCAAAGGTAGATCGCTGTTGAGAAACCAATGCCATAACTTTCCTGAACGGCATAGGCGGCGCCAAACACCGTCGTCACCACCGGAATCACATTCATCAGCGCCATAATCACGACACGCAACATATCCGGCCAGTGATGGCGGATGGCCTCCAGGGCGGGGATGTGTGTTTCTGCGTCCTTTTCTACCCTGTCATGGAAGACAGGGGTCTCGTCGACATTGTTGCGAATGATGAAGGCCGCGATGATGACAAAAAAGCTGAGCAGAAACGGTATACGCCAGCCCCAGCTCTCGAACCCCTGGGGAGACAGGTAGTACGCCAGTGGCAGGAAGATGGCTGCCGCGAGGATCTGCCCGGCCTGCACACCCTGTAACGTGAAGCTGGCATAGAAACCGCGCCGGCCTGGCGGAGCATGCTCGAGAATCATGGTACTGGCACCGGAGATTTCACCGGCCACGGCAAAGCCCTGGACCAGTCGCAAAATCACCAGGATCAGGGGAGCAAGCCAGCCAATCTGGTCATAGGTGGGCAGCAGGCCAACGCCCATGGTGGAGCCACCCATCAGGAACATGCACAACAGGAGCACTTTTTTGCGCCCGTGCGTGTCACCCCAGTGCCCGAGAAAGACGGCGCCGATGGGTCTGGCGACATAGCCCACCCCGTAGGTCGCCAGAGATGCGACCAGGGCTACCCGGGGATCATCCGAGGGAAAAAACAGTTGGGGAAAGACGAGCGCAGAGGCCGTGGCGTAGATGAAAAAATCATAGTACTCGAGTACGGAGCCGATCCAGCCGCTGGCTGTTGCCTTGCGCGTTTGGTGATCTGTGGGGGAGGTGCCATTGAGCAGGTTTTTTATCATTCTTGTTATCCAGCTGTGGTTTATTAGTGGGCACTATTACCAGGTTGCCAAACCCGGCAGCGTTGCCCCTTTTTTAGTATTAGTCCGTCTGCTGCAGCCAGCTTCGCGTGGTGTTTAACAGGTGTTCATCCGCCGCAAGGGCCACGCCGGTGAAGATCCGGAACGCATCCAGGCCCTGGTTGATCCAGAGGTCATAGCCGGTCATGCACTGCAGTCCCTGTTCCCGGCACCGGGTCATGAATGCCGTTGCCAAGGGGGTGTAGACGGCATCAAATGCCCATGTTTGCCCGCCAATCAGGGCAAGATCAATGGCAGAACCGGGATGATGGTGCATGCCCATTTCCGTACAGTTCACCAGGGCGTCCGCAGACCGGATGGCGTCTGCCAGCGCGTCCTGGTCTACCGCGCGGGCATCAACACCCTGCTGTGATAACACGGCAGCCAGCGCGTCAGCCTGGGCCGGTACGTGATCATGCAGGGTAATGGCGCGACAGCCCAGTTTTACCAGGGCGAAGGCGATGGCCTTGCCGACCCCCCCGGCACCCACCAGGCAAAGGCTGCCCGGTGGTTCATCCCCCCGGCACAGGGTATATGCCCTCAGAAAACCGCTGAAGTCGGTATTGGCGCCAAGCAGGTCACCGTGTTCAAACTTGATCGTGTTATAGGAGCCAATTCTGCCGTGGTCAGCCACATACGGTCTGGTCACCCGGTTCACGATGCGGCTTTTGTAGGGGTGGGTGATATTCAGGCCCGTGTACCCGGCCGCCTGGGCCTTGTTAACCTGCGCCACCGGATCGAAATCGGGATCGTCAGCACCATCAATAATGTCGTAACGAATGTCGATCCCGGCCAGCTGCCCCAGATACTCCTGCAGTCTCGGCATGCGGGATTGCCTGATGCCCGCACCGATCAGCCCCATGTTCAGCGCCATAAGATGTCATGCAACGTAGTCATTAAAAACGCTATTAAATGGCATAACTGTACCGAATGTAAAATCTCAAAATGCCTGTAATGCCGGTCAGCGCCTATCTATAATGGCCGCTGCCCACGGTGTAAGACGATGCCCTCCAGAGAAATGCGAAAATGCCTGCTATGCGGGCTGGAAACCCCATCGGCGATGACGGAATTCCGTGATCGCCACGTCTGCTGTCCCTGTCTCAAGTGTGATGATGACCTACTGAGACAGAGCGATGGTTCGATCATCACGCGCGATATTGCCCATCACCAGGAAACGCTGGAGCAGGCCCTGGATAAAATGGACGATGTTCTGCAGCAAGCCTGGGCGGGTTATGCCCGGGGTATTCGCCTGATTGTGGGCGGAGGTCGCATACGCGAAGCGGTGCTCAGCCAGTGCCGGTACTATCACGATCAGGACTACATCGAGTCATACGCCGTTGAGGGCGCCAACCAGGGGGCCATCCTGGTTTACCTGCGCTGAGCCTTAAAAGCAGTGTCCATGCATCATCCCTAACCCGCAGGGTCAGGACCACAGCGATGGCACAGTCGGCTATCATGCGTACCGCGTGTCATCCAGGAGTTTGTCTATGCCCGAAAGTACTGCCCAATGGGGACTGCCCGTGCGCATCATGCATGCGGCAGGCCTGGTACTGATCTTTATCCTCATCGGTCACGGCTGGTGGATCACGTGGCTGGCGGCGGGTGATGAGCGGCTGGCGCACATCGTCTGGCATGCCTCATTCGGTTATGCGGTGCTGGTGCTGACCGTCTTGCGCATGGCATGGCGCGGCAATGCCGAAGCACCGCCGTCTCCGGCTGGTTCCTTGAAATGGGAACGAAACCTGGCCGCGCTGGGGCACATGGGGCTGTACCTGCTTACCCTGGGCACCTCGGTACAGGGCTGGGCGCTTGCAGGCACCTTTGCGGATCCCCTGAACGCCAGGCTGTTGGGCATCATTCCCATGCCGATGATCATGTCCGGTACGTCCCTCCACGATCCGCTGCTGGAGATGCACAGCCTGTTTGCCTGGCTGCTGGTGGGCCTGGTGTTACTGCATATTATGGCGGTGGTTTATCACCAGTATCACAAGCGCGACGGCCTGTTGCAGCGCATGTTCTGGTCGTCCGGGCAGTCAGTTCAGTCGCAGGATGAGTAAGGTCAACGCTACCGGTGTGCCAGGGTGTTGGCGCTCCAGTGCAAAAATTGATGCCGCGTGGTTGATATGATGGCTGGTAAACTGGCGATCCAGTGAGACGGTAGTGAAATGCCAGGTGTCCCATCCTGTGGGATGAGTTTATACGGGAAATAAAACCATGAAGAACACGACAAATCTGCTTTTTACCGCGCTGGCCGTTTTGCTGTTGGCTGCGCCCGTTGCCCGGGCACACCATGCGTTTTCCGCCGAGTACGATGTCAATCAGGTCATGGAAGTGACCGGCACAGTTACCCTGGTGGAGTGGACCAACCCGCATGTGCGTTTCTACGTGGATGTAACCGGTGATGATGGTGAGGTGGTCAACTGGGATTTCGAATTACAGAGTGTGAATACCCTGGTTCGGGCTGGCTGGTCACGCGATGCCCTGAAGGCCGGCGATGTGGTGACGGTCGTGGCGTACAAGGCGCGCAACGGCAGTAAACGGGCCAATGCCCGGGGCAGTGTCGTGAAAGCCGATGGGACACAGCTTTTTGCCGGTGATCCCACCGCCCAGTAAGCTGGCTGCGTGCTTTACTGAACCCTTGATGGAATGAAAGCAGGAATATCAGGAGCCAACACATGCCTGGAAATATTTTAAAACACCAAGCAGTCATCCTTGCCGCCTGCCTGCTGTTGCCTGGCCTGGGCAGTGCGGCAGATGCGGCGCTGCGCTTGCCCGACGGCAGGCCGGATTTTTCCGGGCTCTGGCTGGGCGGGGGTGGCATTCGCGGTATCAAGCCCGGCGATGAAATGATCATGACACCGTGGGCCCGGGAAATTTACGATTACCGCACCGATCCTGACGGCAATGCGGCAAACGAAGATCCCAACCTGATGTGCCTGCCTTCCGGTGTGCCGCGTATGTCGCCTTATCCGTGGCGGATTGTGCAGACCCCGATGAACCCGGATGAATCGCATATCTTTATTCTGTTCGAGGGCAATATTCACAGCTACCGCCAGATATTCATGGACGGCAGGGCGCATACGGAAAACCCGGATCCGACCTGGTACGGCGAATCGATCGGCTGGTATGAAGGCGATACCCTGGTGGTGGATACCATTGGTTACAACGACAAGACCTGGTTTTCCTTCCAGGGCCATCCCCATTCCGAGGCGCTGCACACGGTCGAGCGTTTCACCAGGGTTGATGCCAGTACCCTGAGCTGGGAGATCACGATAGAAGATCCCGTTGCCTATGAAAAACCGTTTACGGTGCAAACCGAGGCCAAAATACTGGCTGGTGAGCTGATGGAATACATCTGTACCGAAAACAACACCAACATCGGCAACATGCGCGGACCGGCACGTAATCCCGGTAACTGATTCGAACCTATCAGCATAATAAGCCTGCGCATCACTGGGATCAGGTTGCCTTGACCCCTTTGCTGCCTGGACAAGCGCAAACCACTTTGCCTTCGCCAGGGTTCACCTTGATCAGGCATGGCCACCAGTGTGCCGCCATCGGCAATCCGCTGCCTGCCCGATGCCGTAGATACAGGCAACGTCCTATCTCCGCCTCATCATGGAAGCCAGTTCATGCGAACAAGCAACTGCCTGCCCATTCCTGTCATCTGCCTGCTACTGATTTTTCCAGGCACGGCTGTCGAACCCGCGCTGGCACAGGCCGGACGCGCACCGATCATGGTGGAAACAGAATTCGGTCCCGGTTGGCAGTCACGCAACGATGTCAAAATACCCAATGACACTTTCGGCACCCGGTTCGCGCTGGATGCCGTTACAGGCAGTGGTCCCTGGCTGACAGCTCGCGTCAACCTGATCTGGGATGCCAACGAGAAACATGGCATGCGTGTTCTGTTGGCGCCGCTCAATCTTTCAGAAACCGGCAGGCTGCAGGTGAATACGGATTTTGCCGACAGTACTTTCCAGGCAGGCCAGCCGGTCGAGGCACGCTACAGGTTCAATTCCTGGCGGGTGTCATACCGTTACCACCTGGTGGAAAAAGCGCGCTGGAATCTCTGGATTGGTGGCACCCTCAAGGTGCGAGATGCCGAAATTAAATTACACCAGGGCACCACCACGGCTAATGACGATGATGTCGGGCTGGTGCCGCTCTTTTACCTGGCCGGCACCTACCAGCTTGACCAACACTGGACCCTGAAAGCGGATATGGATGCACTTGCCGGTGGTCCCGGACGCGCCATCGACCTGGGTCTGCGGCTGGATTACACCCTCAATGACCGCTGGTCGATCGGCGCAGGCTACCGGGGGCTCGAAGGGGGTGCTAATACCGACAATGTCTACAACTTTGCCTGGTTCAACAGCCTGGTGTTCGCCACGTCCTACCGGTTTTGATGCCCGCGATCCTTTAACCGGGTCAGAGCCACTTTAAACCGGCCTTGGCTGATTGGTGGCCAGCAGATTCAGCGCCGGAACTTGGTTGCCAGGGTCCAGTCCGGGTCCTGACACAGCCGGCAGTCTTCTCCCAGAAAAGTCCCCGCAGCGTCGACATCATGCCGCAGCTGCCACTGCAGCCAGTCGACAACGACCTGGGCGGCACGTCCGCCGTTGGGGTCCTGGAATGTGCCGCCATGACCGACCGGCAGGTTGGCTACGGCCACCGGCACGTGATTGATGTTGGCAAAATCGTCCATGCCGTTGCCGTAGGCGACATCGGTTTCCCCGCCCAGGACATAGAGGGTGGGGACATGGATGGCATCGGTGATATCTGGGGAATTGTCCATGCCCGACAGTATGTTCGGGCTGTTGTTGAATTGTCCCGAATGCATGATCACCAGCGTGTCGATGCGGGGGTCAGATGCCACGTTCAATACCTGGAGTCCACCGCAACTGTATCCGGCAACCGCGATCTGGTCCGGATCGATCAGGCCGTAATAGGGACTTCCCGGGCGCGTGTTTTCCGCCATGGCCCAGTCAATAGCCTCGATCAGTTGCCCTGGCGTGGTTTGCGGTGGCGGGAACTGGCCTGGCGGTGGTGGCGGGGGTTCGGTATACGGGTGCGCACCGGGGCCGCTGTAGATGCTGCCGCTGGCGATGACCAGATACCCGTGCGAGGCAATCTCCAGCAAATGAAAGCGACTGCTGGCGGCATCATTGGTACAACTGCCGTTGCCCCAGGCCATCACCCCCAGCTTTTGTGAGCCCAGGGCGGCCAGATTCTGTGGCCGGTAGATGACATGGTCGGGCAGGGTGCTCACTTCTTCTTTCATGGCCGGAAATGCGCCGGTGCCGACGGTGTCGGGACGATCATCATCCCGGGGCTGCGCTGATGCGCCCATGCACAGGAGGATCGTTGCTGCGCTTAAAAACATGGCCGACGCGGTTCGGCGATGAGGTAAGGTTGCCCACATGCTGTTAATCCCCTGTTGAATGACGGTTGCTGGCTCTGGTTGTACCGCGACAATATTACATCATGTCAAACGCCTGTCAGTGCCCGTTAATACGCATTTTTTCATGCGCGAGTAGGGCCGCCCTGTGTGACGGGCTGATAACACGACAAGGCGGCTCTGTCATTTTCCGGAGAGGGCAGGACAGGCATGGCCTGCGGGGTTTTTTGCCGCCAAAACATGCTATTCTTTCAGGCCCTTCTTTGGGGTTAGTCATCGAATTATCTAAAGCACAATCAGGGGGATAACTGGTTCCATGCGCACATCTATTCGTTTGTTTTTTCTGTCGTTTCTCGTTTTGGCGGGTTTCACCGCCCAGGCACAGTCCATGCGCTGGTCTGATCCGGCCACTTGGCCCAACAGCCAGGTCCCGGTAGCCGGTGACAAGGTGACCATTGCCAGTGACCAAGAGGTCTTGCTGGATGTCAGCCCACCGGCCCTGAGCGGTCTGACCATCAACGGCAAGCTCGTGTTTGCCGATGAGGCCGATCTGGCCCTGACCACCGAGTGGATCATGGTGTTCGGCGAGCTGCAGATCGGCACCGAAGCCAACCCTTTCCAGCACAAGGCCACTATTACGCTCACGGATAATGTGGAAGGTGAGCAGCTGATGGGCATGGGCGACCGCGGCATCATGCTCTCGGGCGGCACCCTGAACCTGCACGGCAACCGCACCCGCACCTGGACCAAGCTGGCCAGCACCGCGGAAGCCGGTGCCACCACTATCAATGTCCTGGACGCCAGCCAGTGGCAGGCCGGTGACGAAATCGTGCTCGCCTCTACCGATTACGATCCACGCCAGGCCGAGCGTCGCACTCTTGCTTCAGTAAATGGCAACACCATCACCCTGACCGAGCCGCTGGAATACATGCACTTTGGCAAGATCACCTATGGCGTGGACGAACGCGGCGAAGTCGGTTTGCTGACCCGCAACATCAAGATCCAGGCGTCCGAGGATGCCGCTGAATCGCACTTCGGTGGCCACATCATGGCCATGGTCACCAGCAAGATGTATGTCGAAGGCGTTGAGCTGAACCGCATGGGCCAGCACCTGGAACTGGCGCGCTACCCGATCCACTGGCACCTGGTGGGTGACGGCGGCAAAGGGCAGTACATCAGGAACGCGGCTATCCACGACACCTTCAATCGTTGCGTGACCGTACACGGTACCAATGACCTGCGCATCGAGAACAACGTCACCTATAACACCGTCGGCCACTGCTTCTTCATGGAAGACGGCATCGAGCACGGCAACGAGTACCTCAACAACCTGGCCATCCAGGTGAAGTGCCACCCAAGCAACCCCTGCCAGCCCACCAATCTGGCTGCTACAGGCGAATACACTGAAGAGCGTCAGGCCATCGGACCGAGAGGGCAGAATTCGCCGGATGTGCTGCTGCCGTCGGACAACACGGTGGCCGCTTTCTGGATCACCAATCCGGATAACAGTTATATCGGTAATGTGGCGGCAGGCACCGATGCCAACGGTTTCTGGCTGTCGCTGCCGGAGCATCCCAACGGCGCTTTCCTGGATTCCGATGACAGCATGAATACCTGGCCGCGGCGTACCCCGTTCCGTGAATTTCGTGGCAACGTGGCTCACTCCAATTACGACGGCTTCATGTTCGACCGCAACATCAACGTCGACAACACCTTTGGTGTCACCGGCCCGTCACATACCGGGCATGCCGATCCGGCTGATCCGGAAAGCGAGGCGCTGGTCACCGTGTTTGAAGACCTGACCACCTATAAGAACCGCAATGGCGGTATCTGGGGCCGCGGCAGTCTGCATCTGTTCAGAAATGTGAAATTTGCCGACAACGCCATGGGCTTCACCCATGCCGCCGGCGGCGGACCGCACGAGTATTCCTCACGCGTCATCGACTCGCTGTTTGTCGGCGAAACTGAGAATGTCGGTAACCCGAGCACGCCGGAAGAGATGGCCTATGGCCGCACGTTTCCCAAGCCGACCATGCCGGACTTTCCGATTCGCGGCTATGAGTACTACGACTACCGGCATGACGTTATGGACACCACATTCCGTAACTATGAGGACAATGCCACCCGCAAGACGGGCGCGATTTCTCACCTGCTGTACACCAGCTTCGGTGCCAGCTCCAACAATGCGGTCGAGGGTCTGACCTTCGAGAACGCCAAGCCGGTGTATTACCCGCCGTTGGAGCGCAAATGGGGCAATGATGTGAATACCGGCTCCCTGGCCTACAAGACCGCCGTCTTCAGGGACCTGGATGGTTCGCTGGGCCTAGGCAAACCGTCCTTTGTAGTCATCCATGACGGCGTGAATAACAGTATTGCCGTTGACGATAGTTCCTGTGAGATCAACCCTGACTGGAACGCGGCCTTGTGCACGGGCGATGTCGGACGCATGAGCTTTGTGAACGGTCGTGGCCTGGCCTTTGGCCGCATCAGCGCCGGCATGGGCAACAACAGGGACCTGCCACCGGTGATCCTTAGCCGCGCGGGTGTAGAAGAAGAAATCAGCATCCAGGTGGGTACCAATATTCTGGCCAACACGGAGTTCAAGGTCACCACCGAGCGCGAGGACATGGAGCTGCATGCCATTGAATTGGACAAAGGTTCTTGGGTAATGCTGGAGATTCCGGGGTTCAAGCAGGCCGATGCTGGTATGGAAGTGGCAAGCTTGGATGCGCTGCGCAAAGCGGATGACACGGCGTACTACCAGGCCGGCGATGCGCTGTGGGTGAAACTGGTGTCACCGGGTGACAGCGGCATTGGCGGGCACAGCGGTGGTGTCATGGTGAATGTCAGCCGATGACGCCAGGGATTAAAAGGGGCAGGGTAATTTGACTGCCCCTTGGTCTGTTTGACAGCTATGCAAGTGAACTGAAAACCCTATAGGGCAAATGTCAATGAAAAGAAAACATACACTTAAATCGATCACGACCTGTTCAATCGCCCTGGTTGGCATGGCCTTTGGGGCCGATGCTTCAGCGGCATGCACCCGTGACTCGCTTGAAGCGTTGACTGAAAACTATGTCGAAGCTCAGACGACCGGCAATGCGACCTTGCTGCCCATGGCCGATGGCGCCTATTACGGCGAAAACGATCTGCCCCGGAATATCACGGAAGGGATGTTGTCCCAGGCCATCACGCCTGACTTTACCCGCAGCATTGTCGATACCACCCTGTGCGCCACCTTCACCGAGTTTGTTGCTGCCAGCCACGATCACCCGTATGTCATCCACACACGCATGGAAGTGAATGATGACAACGCGGTGAGCATCATGGAGTCCGTGGTCACCGATGAGGGGGACTGGGTATTCGGCGCAGATGCTTTTCTGGGCTACACGCAGGCAGAAGACTGGGGGGTGATCCCCGAAGACCAGCGCGACATGCGCGGCGTGCTCAAGGCAGCGGCCGAGGCCTATATCAACAACTGGGGCGATCCCTATCTGCCGGTGCCGCACGGTACGCCCTGTACCCGGCTGGAAGGCCGCATTTACACCGGCGCCAAGGATTCTGAGGGCCAGACCTGCACCATGGGCGCGTTCCCGCAACCGATCAGCACCGGCAATCGCCGCTTCGTGATTGATGAGACGATGGGTGCCGTCAGTATTTTTCACAGCTTTTCCTGGCTTGATGCCGGGCTTGGCCCTTATCACCCCGGCACACCGGCCAGCCAGGTTTTCAGGATTGAAGACGGGATGAACCGTTACATTCACGAGGTGACGGTGTGCACAACGCCCGGCTGCGGAAGAGGCAGGCCGCCTGGACCGTGAAATCAAAATAGGGCATCTCTCCAGAGACCAAGGGAGCTAAACCAAACAAAGGGTCAGAGTAATATAAAATTTTAACTACTCTGGCCTGTTTGACTCCGATTGCAGATGTCACATGCAGGGAAGCCATAAACAATGTACCAATTGCAGTGAATATATCCGCAAGGGTCCTTATTGTGAAAATTGTGGTCAACGCAACGTGCACACCCGGCTCGTGTTCGGCAGTTTGCTCGAGGATTTCTGTAAACAATTATTTGAACTGAACCTGCCTTGAATTTACACCATTAAAGAACTGACTCTCAGGCCAGGAAAGGTATGCCGGGACTATGTGGAAGAGAAAAGGGTCCGATACGTAAATCCAATCAAATACCTTGTCTATGTTTCGGCGTTAGTTTTTTTCCTTTCCAGCTTCCTGCCCATTCAATATCAGGTTTTCAGAAGTACACAGGGTTTTGCGTACCAGCAATACAACTGGTTCCAACGCCTTCTCCATGACAACCCGATTATCCTGTACCTGTTTACATCACTGTTTGCCGCTTATTACATCCGTATCTTGTATCCCCGGACATCATTCAACAAGACCGAGATCAATACCGTGGTGATGTACATCCTGGGACAGATATTTCATATGTTCTTTATCTTGTCCCTGGTTGTAAATCTGGTCATGGAGAAGGTCATGTTACGGCTTGATGAGTCAGTATTTGTAATAGCCATGCCGGCCATGATTCTGGTTATCTTTGCCCTGTTTCTTGGTTATCTGACATATGCCAGTAAAACTTTGTTTCCCCAGTCTTCCCTGTTGGCCGGCATCAGGTCGTTTATCCTGATGCTTCTGGCAGCAGCTACCTATAATTTGAGTCGTTTTCTGGTGCTTTCTCTTTGATTTCAAATCAAGTTACTCTGACCCCTTGATGTTTTAATTTAACTCTTTAGGCGCTAATTAAAGCTGGCCAGCCCCGCTGCAGAGCAATGCACAGCGACATTCATATAGTCGACCGTCCTGTCGTGACCAAGCACGTAGGGGTTCGGGTCACCAGGTTGGCGGTTCGCCAGAATTTCGTTTTTCTCCACCGCCAGAACCAGGTAGGAGTGATTGCCCAGCATCACGTCGGCTCCGGCTTCCTGCACCAGTTCCCTGAAGCGCTTGGCTGACTCATTGTATTGGCGAAAAGCGGCGAGCTTTGTTTCCTTGTCAGAGTTGGCGCGGAAAGCCAGGCCAGTGCCACCCCATACCGCTGCAACGTGGGGTTCGCCGTTATCTGTAACAGGCACAAAGTAGGACACCGTGCCGGGGGTATGTCCCGGGGTCACGTGCATGGTGATAGTGGTTTCGCCCAGCGTCAGCGTGTCGCCTTCGTGAATGAACTGCATCATGTCCGGGTTTGGCATGGAGTCGTCGTAACCGTTGCTGGTGATAAATTCCCAGTCCGCTTCGCTAATCAGTACGGTGGCGCCATATTCGTCCTGCAGGTAACGCGCGCCTCCCCAATGATCTCCATGGCCGTGCGAGATAAGGACATATTCTATATCCATGGGATCCAGACCCATTTTTCTAAGCCCCTCGGCCACGGTTTGTTCGACGGAATAGTCGAAGTTGGCGTCGAGCACGATGATGCCTTCTGATGTTTCTATACCCCAGGCACCGGGATTGGATTCAAAAGCCGGGTATTCGCCCAACCAGTAGACCTGGTCAAAAACCTGTGCCGGCTCCATACCCCAGGTATCGGGTGATTGAAGGTTCTCAGGAGGACGTTCCCGCCCGGCAGTAGGGTCGCCCATGCGGGCGCAAGTTGTGTTGTACAGGCCGATATGCTCGAACCCGGCTGCTTGCCCCGCCATTGTCATGTGATAGTTAACGGTTTCCTCGATCGGTGTTTCAGTTGGTGCAGGCATTGCAACTTCCTGCTCACCACAGCTCGCGGCCAAAAAAACTACCGAAACCAAAGCTGTTACCTTTGGCCAGGCGGTATTAATGATATGAAGTTTCATGCTGATAGCCCTCATTGATCCAGTTTGTTCTTTGAAAAGTGTGATAAGAGGGTATCCCTTTATATTTTTCTTGTCACCATCGGACACCTTGCCCGTTACCTGCGCACGGAAAAGCGGGCCAGTTCCTCAGTGGGAAGTTCCCAGTCAGGTGCCAGTTCCAAAGCCCTGCGATAATCGTCATAGGCCTGTCGGGTATTGCCGCTTTCCTCGTTGGCGATACCCCGGTTGTAATAGATCTCGGCGAGGCGGGAGCTGTCAGTTCCCGGTGTGGGGCCTCCCAGTTGAAAGCCTCTATCGAATGCCTCCAGACTCTGTGCCCAGCGTTCGAGACGCACCAGTGCCAGGCCCAGGTTGAAATGAAACTGGTACCTGTCTTCCTGCAATTGGATCGCTTCCTCGAAATCCCTCAAGGCGGCGTTATAGTTCTGCTGGGAGAAATGGATAACGCCCCGGTTATTGTAATTGGCCGCCCGGTTCTCCACATCCTCCCGGATGGCGTGTGTGCAGATTTCAAGGGGACGCAGTTCCAACCGCGAGCCGGTGACGAGTGTGGACTTGGAATCATCCGCATGCTGGGCAGCACTGGCACATTCTTCGGTATAGCCGGCTCCCAGGACGATAACCTGTGCATGGGAGACAGCAGGGAGGAGGGCCAGTGTTGCCACCGGGACCAAACCCTTGAGAAACAAGCGGTGAGCGTTGAACACTGTGCACCTCAATGATGGTTGTTTATGAATGATGACGTATTAATGCCGATTTCCATATTAGCCTCCCTGCCGTTCTTCTGGTCCAGACCGGGGCGAGGCAGGTAAACGTACACCTTGAATAAGGATAATCTCTCCATACAGGACAGTCCAACACATCAGGTGATATGAGAAGGGAGCAGAGCCGCTTGCTCCGGAAGTCCCTGAGCCAGCCCGTTCACTCACTTTGTCCCGGATTGACCCGCAAACCTGTGCCGCTGACGTCCTGAAGAGGGAGACTCGGCACCACTCCCTGCCAGTGATTTTTGCCGCAATTTTGTGCTATTCTCTCCGGTCCATTTTGGGGTAACTAACCTACTATTAAGGGGTATTTAGGTTCCATGCGTACATCCAATCGTTTGTTTTTTCTGTCAATTTTCGTTTTCTCAGCATTCACCGCCCAGGCGCAGTCCCTGCGCTGGTCCGATCCGGCCACCTGGCCAAACAACCAGGTGCCTGCTGCCGGTGACAAGGTAACGATTGCCAGTGACCAGGAAGTCTTGCTGGACGTCAGCCCGCCGGCGCTGAACGGCCTCACCATCAATGGCAAACTCGTGTTTTCGGATGAGTCCGATCTCGAACTGAGCACTGAATGGATCCTGGTGTTTGGGGAACTGCAGATTGGTACCGAAGCTGAACCCCATCAGCATAAAGCCTCCATTACGCTCACCGACAACGTCCAGGACGAACAGCTTATGGGCATGGGCGACCGCGGCATCATGCTCTCAGGTGGCACACTGAACCTGCACGGCAATATCACCAACACCTGGACCAAGCTGGCTGAAACCGCCGAAAAAGGCAGTACCACCATCGAAGTCCTCAATGCCGACCAGTGGAAAGTGGGTGACGAAATTGTGCTGGCCTCAACCGATTACAATCCGCGCCAGGCAGAAACGCGCTACATCGCGGCGATCAGCGGCAACTCCATCACGCTGGATGAGCCACTGGAATACATGCACTATGGTGAGATCACCTATGGCGTGGATGAGCGTGGCGAAGTGGGCCTGTTGACCCGCAACATCAAGGTGCAGTCCTCTGAAGACTCGCTTGAGTCGTATTTCGGTGGTCACATCATGGCGATGATCACCAGCAAAATGTATGTCGAAGGTGTTGAACTCCATCGCATGGGACAGCACATGGAACTGGCCCGCTACCCGATTCACTGGCACCTGGTCGGTGACGGTGGCAAAGGGCAATATGTCAGAAACGCCGCCATTCACGATACCTTCAACCGTTGTGTGACAGTTCATGGCACCAACGACCTGCGCGTCGAGAACAACGTGACCTATAACAACGTGGGCCACTGTTTCTTCATGGAAGACGGCATCGAGAGCGGTAACGAGTTCGTCAAAAACCTGGCGATTCAGACCAAGTGTCATCCCACCAGGGAATGTGTGCCAAACAATCTGGCCGCCAACGGTGAGATTGATGCTGAAAACCGCTTCGAACTCAGACAAATCAGTTTTTCCGGCGAGTTTACCCTGCTGCCTTCAGACAACACGGCAGCCTCGTACTGGATCACCAACCCGGACAATAGTTACATTGACAACGTGGCCGCCGGTTCCGATTCGACCGGCTTCTGGTTTTCCATCCCGATGCACCCGAATGGCGCATTCCTGGGCTCGGAAGACAGCCTGAATACCTGGCCGCGCCGCACCCCGCTGCGTGAATTCAGGGGCAACGTGGCCCACTCCAACTTCGACGGCTTCATGATTGACCGGCACATCGACGAAGATAACACCTTCGGGCTGGCCTCCCTGCCGTTGCTGGCCCTGGAAGATCCTACCGATCTGGAGAGCGAAGTAGGGGAGACGCACTTCGAGGATTTGACCTCCTATAAGAACCGCAACGGCGGTCTCTGGGGCCGGGGTGATATGTATGTCTATAGCAACCTGACACTCGCTGACAATGCCATTGGCATGACGCAGGCCGCTGGCGACATCGGCAGCCTGCCGTTCAGTTCAAAGCTGGTTAATGGGCTGGTTGTGGGCGAGACCGACAATATCGGCAATCCCGAAACGCCGGAGGAAATCGCCTACGGCCGCAGCCTGCCGAAGCCGGCCATTCCGGATTTCCCCATCCGCGGCTACGAATACTACGATTACCGCGATGATGTGGTGGATACGACATTCGTCAATTTCCAGGACAACGAACTGCGCAAGACAGGCGCGCTGTCCTTCCTGTTGTTCACGAGTGCGGGCTTAAGTACCAACAGCTCCATCAAGGGGGCGGAATTCGTCAATGCCAAGCCTGCCTATTTCCCGACATACGATAACCGGTTCGATAATGATAACCGTGGCGGCAACGCCTATCGGACCTTGTCGTTCCATGACCTGGACGGTTCAGTTACCGGCATTCCCGATTCCCAGGTCTTACTCCACGACGGCGAGAATGACAGCGTGGCCACCGACGACAGCTGCGAAATCCATTCCTCCTGGAATGCCGCTGTGTGTACGGGCGATATCGGTCGCCTGAATCTCTCCGACGCCAGGGGAGAATTCCCGGCCGCAGTCGATCTTGAATCGCGGACTGCTCGCTTCGCCCTGATCGGTGGGCTCAGTCCAAATGCGCCGGACACTGAGCTTGTTCGGTCCCAACGTGCCGCTCTGCGCTCCCGTCGTCCTTCGCAGGAACCTATCGCGCTTGTTCGCAATGGCAAGGAATACAAAGTCAACGGCGACCAGAGCACGGTGAAGGCCGGCACCGAGATCGAGGTGAAAACCGAAAGGGACGAAGTCACGCTCAGCCTGGCCGAGATGGACGAGGGTTCATGGGTCATGTTTGAACTGTCCGGTTTCACTAATGCCGCCTCCGGCAAGCAAATGGGCAGCATGGACGCCTTGCGCCAGGCGAACGAGACTGCCTTTTTCAAGGATGGCCATAACATGTGGGTCAAGCTGGTGGCCGAGGCGCCGGTCATGGAGGTCATTCGTCCAACTGATCTGCAGGCCAGTATTACGGTCAGCCGATAAAGTCCTTATTCGCGATCTGAACAAAGCCCTCGGTATTCATACCGGGGGCTTTTTTTTGAAGTTAACAAAACGTTCACAGAACACCCTCCCTTCGCAAAGTTTCTTTCTCCTTATGTCATCGGCAAATAATGTCTGGACTAGAGGAAAACGGGTCTTTATGCTTTCCTGAAAGTCTTCAGTGACTGATAACAATAAGAATTCATTCAAGCAAAGCAGCTCACAGCAATCACAATTCGGCCGCACTGTCAGTTAACAGTTAAGTTGATTACGACTGACACCTGGAGGGAATAATCAGCATGAACATGGGGAAATCAGCCTGCCTTTTTTCGCTGGCACTTATCATTTCAGGTTCACCTGCCACCTTCGCACAGATGAACATCATGGGATACTGGAACCCGATTTACCATGAGGATTTTGAAGAAAGGATCCCCGGCCCGGCTCTGGGTGATTACCTGGGATTGCCGATTAATGAAGCAGGCCGCCTGCGTGGGCAAAGCTGGAGTCCCGCTCTATTAACCCTGCCGGAACATCAATGCAAACCCCATCCGTCAACTTACGGTTTTCGTGGGGTTGGCGTGCTGCGGATCTGGGAGGAGCGTGATCCTGCCACACAGGAACTGATAAAGATTCATACCTACATTGCCTGGCAGGCACAGCACAGGGAAATCTGGATGGACGGGCGTGAACATCCCCCGGAATATGCCCGGCACACCTGGCAGGGATTTTCCACCGGCCACTGGGAGGGTGATGCCCTGGTAGTACACACCACGCATCTCAAGGCCGGCTGGATACGCCGCAACGGCCTGGCATTGAGCGACCAGGCTACCCTGACCGACCGTTTCCACAGACATGGCAATATCATGACCCATGTGAGCATTATTGAAGATCCGGTTTATCTCAGTGAACCCCTGATTAAAACCAACGGTTTCGAGTTGTTGGAAAATGGCAGCATGGATCCTTATCCCTGCAATACCGTCGTGGAAGTGGTCCGCCCGGAAGGGGAAGTCCCTCACTATCTGCCGGGGGAGAACACGTATCTCGAGGAATTTGCCAACGATGTCGGCTTGCCGCTTGAAGCCACCATGGGGGGTGCTGAGACAGCGCTACCGGAATTTCAGGAGAAGTTGCCATGAAAAAAGCCATCCGGAATTCGCTAAGTTGCGTGCGCAGTGTCCTGTTCTTCATGGGAGTGTTGCTGACCTGCGGTGTCCATGCCCAGTTTGGCATCCCCGGCCCGGGCGGTCCTGGCGCAGAACCCGTGGCAGCAAGGCAGGCGGCCCCTATCGACCTGACAGGCACCTGGGTGTCCATCGTCAATGAAGACTGGCGCTGGCGCATGGTGACACCTGAAAAGGCGGATACTTCAAGCATCATTATGCTCAATGCCAGGGGTAGGGAAGTGGCTAATCAGTGGGACGAATCCATGGACGGCTCATGCAAGGCTTTCGGTGCGGCGGGCCTGATGCGCATGCCCACACGCCTGCGCATTTCCTGGGACGACGACAACACCATGCGTCTGGAAACCGATGCCGGACGCCAGACGCGAATCCTGAATTTCATGGCGCCCGATGACAACGGGGAAATCGATAGGGGTGCTCCCAGCCTGCAGGGTTATTCCTTGGCTCAGTGGAAAATGCCGGTTTCCTATCGGCCTGGACCCAATGCCGAGCCACCGCAAACTGGCTCCCTGGAAGTCGTCACCACCAATCTCCTGCCGGCCTGGCTACGGCGCAACGGTGTTCCTTACAGCGCCCAAACCCGCCTCAGTGAATATTTTGACCGCTTCGCCGCTCCCAATGGTGATGAATGGTTGGTGGTCACCAGTGTTGTGGAGGATCCTGTGTATCTCAACCGCAGCTTCATCACCAGCTCCCATTTCAAACGTGAAGCTGATAATGCCAACTGGAATCCGAAGGCCTGTAACAATGATTAAACCAATAATACGCTCTGTGCTGGTGCCGGCAGTTATCTGCCTGGCCAACTTATGTCTCATTGCACACTCAAGTGCCCAGGACTCTAACGATTTGGCCAATGCTGAAATCCATATCCTGCCCGTTAGCGGCAATATCTATATGCTGGTAGGCCCCATTGGAAATTCAACTGTCCAGATTGGCGATGACGGTGTATTGATCGTGGACACACAGTTCGCTGAGCTCAGTGAGAAAATACTGGCGGCAATCCGTACGCTTACTGACAAACCTGTTCGCTATATCATCAATACCCATAGCCATGGCGATCACACTGGCGGTAATGCCCCGATCGCCCAGGCCGGGAGCACCATCCAAGGCGGTAATGTATCCGGGGACATTTCCGATGCCGGCATGGGTGCCACCATCATCTCCCATGAAAACGCCCTGTTTGAAATGCTGAGCCAGGATCCGCCGCCACCTGCCGATGCATTGCCCTTCGACACGTATTTCCAGGACCAGAAGGACCTGTATTTCAACGGCGAACCCGTTCTGCTTTATGAAGCACCGGCCGCCCATACCAGTGGTGACTCCATCGTGCATTTTCGCAGTTCCGATGTCATCAGTGCCGGCGATCTGTTTGTTACCACGACCTATCCCTTCATCGATGAAGCCAATGGCGGAAATATCAACGGCATTATTGATGGCCTGAACCACATCATCAAAATCGCAGTGCCCAAAGAAAAACAGGAAGGCGGCACGTTGATCATACCCGGCCATGGCCGCCTGTGTGATGAAGCGGATATCGTGGAATTCCGCGATATGATGACAATAATCCGTGATCGCATTCAGGCAATGATTGAGGACGGCATGAGTATGGAACAGGTTGTTGAAGCCGGCC
>Ga0181569_10000324_pt1 | contig 36746 bp, 36 predicted proteins | sample 101ome_19_FD_132452 | JGI IMG/M metagenome (GOLD analysis project Ga0181569, IMG submission 132452) | Coastal salt marsh microbial communities from the Groves Creek Marsh, Skidaway Island, Georgia - 101405AT metaG (megahit assembly) | ecosystem: Environmental > Aquatic > Marine > Intertidal...
AAAAAACACGAGGTCGTAGAGCAGCAAGGTCACTAAGCTATATAGCAGCATCCAGCCCATGTTGGTGTTGAGCGCCGGACCGGAGCCAAACAGGTTCTCGAGGAAGTTGATGACGAACAGCTCTGTGCCGGGTGAGATGCCGATGATAAAAGTCGTGAACCACAATGGCCTGAGTAATCGCTCGAAGATATAAAGCGCAACATCCACCCGAGCCGAGGTATGCACATAGATTTCCCGCGGTACCAAGAATTCAATGAAACCCATCTGGCGCATGCGACCATCGGCGCCTTTCGCACCCAGACCGCCCCTTAACAGCCAGATCAAGGTGGCGATCGATAGCGTCAGCGTGAGTATGGGCCAGGTCAGATCTCTTGGCATATGCTCAGCGGCGGCGGATAAAGCCGCCGAAATCAGCTGTGAGATGGGGCCCTGTGACGTTTCCATGGTCTGAGTATACGGTGACTGTGTCTGCGGTGGGGAGTGGCTGAAACCGCGGATATCAGAACGCTAATCAGACGTGTTGCCCCGATTTGTATCGTGTCAAAATATGCGGGTTAATCGCTGAGGAGTATCGATCCTATGGAGCCCATCGAGGGAAAACTGGTCAGCGTTTATCGGGGTGCCACCGGTACGCTCAGTAAAGCCGAGCAGAGCGAGTTGGAGTTTGCTTTCGACGGAATTGTGGGTGATCGACACCGTGGCCTGACCCGAAAAGCTTGGGAAAAGACGGACAAGCAACCCGGCGGCACCGAACGGAGAAACGAACGCCAATGGTCAGCGGTGGCTCAGGAAGACCTCGACCATGTATCAGAGCGACTGGATGTGATTCATCCGCTAACGGCGGGAGATGTTGCGGTCAACTTAAGCATTTCAGGCGTGCCCGAATTCTCCAGATTGCCGAGAGGTACCCTATTGAGCTTTGAAGGTGGGGTGGTGCTGATGGTGGAGGAATACAATCCCCCATGCAGTCGGATGAGCCAGTATCTTGCTGAAGGTCACCGCACTCGATCAGGCGAGCCTCTTGGCGCGACCGATTTTATTGAGGCCTCGAAATTTTGCCGGGGCTTGGTGGGCGTTGTGGAGGTGCCCGGGATCGTGTCGGTGGGCGAAGCAGTTGTCGTGGCTCCTGAGGTATTACCCAAGTGGTTAAGGACAAGCGCCGCGGGGTGACGTTATTGGGCCAATGCGCCTCTCAGTTGGGCGATAGCTCGGCATAAGTTAAATCAGTCATTGTATTGGATACTTGGCGCATTATTGAGTTGTCGGACTCGATGCCATAAAGAGGGAGAGAGAATTCGATGGAGAAGCTACTGCAGTTTTATATTAACGGTGATTGGGTAGATCCCGTATCGACAGACCGGATGCCTGTGCTCAATCCCGCGAACCTAGAGCAGTTGGGTGAGGTTGCGTTGGGAAACGAGGCCGATGTTGATCGTGCGGTTGCTGCTGCCTCTGCCGCCTTCACAACTTTCCCGCTCACTTCAAAAGCCGAACGCCTCGATTTGCTGAAGCAAATCAGAGTTGTCAGTGAGCGGAGGTTTGAGGAATTGGCTCAGGCCATGCGGATGGAGATGGGTGCGCCAATTACGATGGCGAGGGAAGCCCAGGCTGATGCCGCGCTCGGACACCTTGATGGCTTTATCGAGGCGCTGGAGCAACTGAAGGAACAACAGCGCTTTGAAAACGGCGAGGTATTGCTGCGCGAACCGATAGGCGTTTGTGGATTGATTACCCCCTGGAATTGGCCGATTAATCAGGTGGTGCTCAAGGTGCTCCCGGTGATCGCCACCGGTTGCACCTGCGTGCTGAAACCCAGCGAACATACACCTGTCTCCGCGGTCCTTTATGCGGAAATTCTCCACGAGGCCGGGGTGCCACCGGGCGTTTTTAATTTGGTTAATGGAGTGGGCCCCGTTGTTGGGGCCGCTATGTCTCGTCATCCCGATATCCAAATGATGTCTTTCACCGGCTCGACCCGTGCCGGTACAGCGGTAACGCGCGATGCCGCTGATTCGGTGAAGCGGGTGACGTTGGAACTCGGGGGTAAATCACCCAACCTGGTATTTGCTGATTGCGATTTGGAAGAGCGAGTCACCCAATCAGTGGCGGAGTGTATGTTCAATACCGGGCAGTCCTGTGACGCGCCGACCCGGCTGCTGGTAGAGCGCGGTTGTTACGATCAGGTTGTGGAGATTGCGACTCGCGCGGCAAAGGCCACACGCGTTGGAGATCCGACAGAGGAGGGCGATCATATCGGTCCCCTATTCGATCAAATTCAGTTTGATCGGGTACAAACCATGATTCAGGTAGGCATCGATGAGGGCGCTAATTTGGTAGCCGGTGGATTGGGGCGGCCTGAGGGATTTGAGTCGGGCTGGTACGTTCGTCCTACCGTTTTCACCGATGTAAACAACGATATGCGTATCGCGCGAGAGGAAATCTTCGGTCCTGTCCTGGCGATTATTCCATTCGACACTGAAGAGGACGCCATCAGGATCGCGAACGACACACCCTACGGTCTTGCGGCTTATGTTCAAACAGGTAATGCCGAGCGAGCGGCAAGATTGTCCCGCGCACTCAGGGCGGGTGCGGTGCACATCAATGGCGGCGCTTACGAGTACGGCTCGCCTTTTGGCGGCTACAAGGCATCGGGCAATGGTCGAGAAGGGGGAGAGATGGGTCTCGAGGATTTCCTCGAGACCAAGATGGTGCACGGGATGATCTAGCCCCTACGGGCGTTCTCAGTCGGCAGTGGTCTGCCATTCGTGAGAAGCGATTTTACCCTCGGCGAGCCCTGCTGACGTTTCAATCGCGACATCCGTGCCCGCCGTGCTCTGGCTGGCAGGAGCATAACCCAAACCCACATTGCATTTGAGGCGAGGGGAGTAGGCGATGCTGGTCACATAGCCCGCGTCTTGGGCATCGCCTACCCGCATCGCATAGGTTTCGCGGGGATTGGCGATAGGTTCACCGGGCACCGCCAGTCGAACCATTCGCAGTCCGGGCCCTGTTTGAGCAATTTTCTCTAGCGCTTCCCGGCCGAGGTAATCGGCCTCTTTGCCCAGCTTAAAAAATCGGTCGAGGCCGGCTTCGATCGGATTGTTTCTCAGCGTCATATCGTTGCCGTAGGAGAGTAGTCCGGTCTCGATCCGATCGATCAGATTTGGGCAACCGGGACGCAGGCTTAAATCGCCGCCTGCTGACACGATGGCATCCCAAAGCCGCAGGCCCTCAGAAGGCCTTTCGAGGTACATCTCAAAACCGCCCTGGCCGCTCCATCCCGTGCGCGCGACCACCACAGGGGTGCCGGCAATTTGGGTGTGGATAAAGCGAAACGGTCGTATATCGGCTGCCGGCTCGTCAATCAGCCTGTCCAGCAATACCTCAGCTTTGGGCCCCTGAATCGCTAACGGAAACACATCGGGGTCAGTGACTTCTACATCGAATCCTCCGCCCATCGCCAGGCCCTTGACCCAGAGCAATACGTCAGAATCCGAGATCGACAGCCAGTAGTGATCGGCTGCAAGGCAAAGGATAATAGGATCGTTAACGATGCCCGCGTGCTCATCGATCAACGGCGCATACATGCATTGGCCCGGAACGATGCGCGACAGATCCCGCGGGGTGAGGTATTCCACCAACTTCAGCGCATTCCTGCCCTTGATTTGCACCTGTACCTGGCACGCCACGTCCCAAATCTGAACGTGCTCCCGAAGATGCCAATAGTCGTCTTCCAACGACGCATAGGCGGTGGGCAGAGGGACATGATTGTAGACCGAGGCAGCGGTAGCGCTGGCCAGGGATCGAGCCTCAAAAGGGGATTTACGAAGCCGGCGTGACAACGAAAGCGCGGGTGTTTTCATGCGTTAATTCTCTCAATGCTCGACGGATTTTTTACGGGTTTGCAGGTAAGAATCGTTGATCTGCGTTAATTCACAGCGCCCGCATGGTGGGCCACCTCAAATGCCTAGCTTGAGGTTGTGCAAAGTAGGGATCGACGAGAATATAAGCAAATGGACGCGCGGATGCACCCGGTTTTTTGAAGTAGGCAGAGGAATTACCACGCGTTAATTCGCTAATCTCAAGTCCAATTTGTACGTGATAAGTTGGTTATAAATGACTGACCTAATTGTAAAAAATTTAAATCGATCATTTGAGTGGTCGTTCCCGGTGCCGATCGCCTATGGCCCGGGGCGATTGCAAGAAGTCGGGCATCGTGCGGTGCAAATGGCGTTGAGCAATCCGCTTATTGTGACCGACCAAGGGTGCGCAGAGTTGCCATTTATAGGCACGCTGCGGAAAAGTCTTGCGGATGCCGGCGTGGCCAGCGAGATTTTTTCTGCCATCCCTCCCAACCCGCGCGATACCGACATCGCGCTTGCGCGCAGTCATTACCTCGAGGGTGGGCATGACAGTGTGATCGCCATTGGCGGTGGGAGCGGCATGGATGCCGGCAAAGCGACCGCATTGACTGCTTACCACGACTGCGATTTGTGGCAATTCGACTTCGAGCGCGACCTGCCGGAACTGCCAGCGGATCATCAATTTCCGCCGTTGATCTGCATTCCGACCACTGCGGGAACGGGTGCCGAGACTGAAAGCACGGCGATGGTCACGCATACCGAGCGCGGACTGAAGCTTTGTGTGTGGCATCCGGAGCTCAAGCCCAGTCTCGCATTGCTGGATCCTGAGCTGACGGCAGGTCTGCCCTCATCTCTTACTGCCTGGACCGGCATTGATGCCATGGTGCATGCCATTGAGGCCTACTGCGTGCCGGATTTTCATCCCATGTGCGATGGCATTGCGCTCGAGGCGCTCGAACTGATCGCCCGCTATCTGCCTGTTGCCGTGAACGAGCCTGGCAATTTGACTGCGCGGGGTGGCATGCAGGTTGGCGCCTGTTTGGCGGGCGTGTCCTTCCTGAAGGGATTGGGTTTGGTGCATGCGATCAGTCACATGGTGGGTGCCGAATTTGACACCCACCACGGTTTGACCAATGCGATTGCGCTACCTGCGGTGCTCCGATTCAACGCCACCCATATCGCCGATAAAGTGCCTGCGCTGGCGCGCGCTTTGGATGCTGAGGGCGGAGATTTCCAAGCTTTCTACGCCATCGTATGCGATTTGCTGGATACGCTGGCGATTCCCCGTTCGCTGTCTGAAATTGGTGTGCCCGCAGAGTCTGCGGCAGTGATTGCGGAAAAGGCCGTTTTAGATACGGCCGCGGGAACCAACCCGCGATCGGCGAGCATCGAGGAGCTGGAGCAACTGATTGTCGAGGTGATCACGGTAGGCAGATAGCGAGGCCGAATTGAGCTGCCTGAGGGCTCCATTTGTGACCGGAGCAGTCGGAAGCTGTGCAATACCGAGAGATATCGATACAGTGGGGCTTACTTACTTAAGGAGACGTCACCATGAATGAAGTGTTGCGTTTTGAGGATGAAGCTGAGGCATATGCTGAAATCGAAGCGATGGGTTATCACGCCATGGCTTTCGATTTTCCTGCCGAGGAAAACGACTTCCATTGGCATGATTTTGATTCAGTGGTGTACGTAACGGGCGGTGAGATCACCTTGTCACGGGAAAACGGCGAATCGATTACCTGCCAGCGCGGCGCGAAGATAGTGGCGACAGCCGGTGTAGTCCATCGAGAGCAGTCGCCTGGCTACAGCGCCATTATCGGATTCTCAATCGCGCCCGAGGCCATCACGCAGCCCGTGAACAAGCCCTTGCCAGTGACTTTGTAGTGCGTGGTAGCAACGGCGCGAACCTTAAGGGCTGATAGTGCCCGTATGCGTGCTGGATGAAGCTGGGGCTCAGGGGCCAATGGCAATGTATCGAATCGATCAACACCTCTGGTTGATGGTAAGCCGAACACGATGCGGTCTGAAGACCGTTCTCAGGCTGTGGCGAGCACTGCTGGTGGCTTTGCTTTTTTCCCCAATAAGCGTTGCAGATACCGTTTGGCCTGGAGAGCGATGGGCGCACGCTGACCCGGCATCGCAAGGACTCGACCTTCAGGTGCTTCAGGCGCTGGATGAAGAAATTCGGGCGGGGGAGCACGGTAACATCGATTCGATGACCATTATTCGCCGCGGACAGGTGGTTTTTGACCGACGCTATAAGTGGGATTACGTCGAGCAGCACAAAGGGCTCGTTTATCCGAGTCCACCGCCTTGGGATTATTTTAATGCAGCGGCGTATCCCTTTCACGGCAAGACCGATTTACACACGCTGCAGTCGGTATCAAAAAGCGTGATGTCCGCGCTGATTGGTATTGCTATCGCCCGCGGTGAGCTACCGGGCACCGATGCGACCTTGGGCAAGTTGCTACCGCATCGTGCATTTGCTGATCCGGCCGTCAAAGATGTTCGCCTCGAGCACGTTTTGACCATGACAGCAGGCATTGATTGGGAGGAGGAGGTTTCCTACTTCAGTATGGAGAACGATGCCACTGCGTCTGAGTCCATGGACGACTGGGTAGGGTACCTGTTATCAAAATCTCTGACGGTCGAGCCCGGCACATTGTTTGATTACAACAGCGCCTCGAGTCAGGCGTTATCTGAAATACTCGTAACCGCGACCGGTGTGCCAACCCATCAATACGCCGAGCAGCATCTTTTTGGTCCTATTGGCATAGCCGATTACCACTGGAATAGCGCGCCAGAGGGGTTTACCAACGCAGGGGGCGGACTGTTTCTCAGCGCGCTTGATCTGGCGCGCTTCACGCTACTCTATGCTCGGCAGGGCGAGTGGGATGGCGAGCAAATCATTCCAAGGGATTGGGTTGCTCGATCGACGACGTCATCAATACCCGTCTACCCGAATGATCCAGAGGGATGGGGCTACGGATACCAGTGGTGGATCTATCGGCATCACACGCCTTCAGCTCCCAAAATGTATGGAGGCTGGGGTTGGGGCGGCCAGTTCCCTCTCGTGATTCCCGACTTAGATCTGGTCGCGGTATTTACTGGCTGGAATATCAAAGAGGATGCCGGTTACGCCTACGCTTTCGATCTTTTTTACGATCGCATCGCGCTGTCCACAGTGCGATAGGTGAGTCTGTACCAGACCTTTGCTAGGTATCTCCTTCTGCGGCAACCCATCGTATGGCGTTCTCTAGCAAGCGCCGGTAGTGCTCTGACGCGTATGTCGCTGGCCCGTCGCCGGGTTGTAGGTAAGCAATCCGGCTTTGGTCATGCGTCTTGGTCCAACCGATGAGCGAAGAGCCCTGTGGATGGGGCCAATCTTCGTTGCAAAACATCTTCCCGGTAACCGCATGATAGGCGGAGTAAAAGTGATCTAGGTCAAAGGAATAGTCGCTACTCAGCAACGGAGTAATGTCGTTCTCAAAAACCTCGTACAGATAGAGCTCGTCGGTCAGCGGGAATCCCTCGCCCAGACCCGCAGCGATGGGGTGTTGTGTGTCCAATACGCTCACGTTGTGCGCGACATCATGTCGATACCCTGAGTCGAGCACGTCAGCATCATGGCACTTCGCGGGCCGATAGAAAAACCGGCCGCCAATCACTTCACCATATTCGGGCCACAAAGGCCAGCCAGCGATGGCGTGATGCAGAAACACCATTCCCTTGCCGGCCGATAAAAGGTCCATGAAGCCTTTCTTCATCGCTTCCGGAGGTGAGATCAGTTCTGGGGGCTGGCTACTGAAGTCGATGCCGGGCATGTCGTAAAAGACCAAGACATCCCAGGGTGCGGCGGCCTCAGGGCTCAGAAAAGATTGCGCTGCCGGTTGCTCTACAAAGGTATGCCGGATGCCTTCGAAGGACTCAAACACCGCGGCAAAGGCATCCCGCTCGTAGGGGTGGCCTTTCACGGAGACCAAAATGTTAAGTGGACTGTGATAGTCGATGATACCCAAGCCAGTTACCTCGCTCTGCTAGCTGATGAGCATAGCGGGCTGGCTGTAAGGCCACCAGTAGTCTCGATGCCGCGCTGAGGGCCCTTACGGCGAGTTGCTGGCGACCTCGGCGATCATTCGGTGGTAGTGCTGTACCGCAGGCTCGTTGCGACCGATCAGAAAACTGTCATTGGCGCCTGAGTTGAGAGCCCCTTGCACCGTTGCGACCAGCGCGTAGTCCTCATCTCGTACGGCCTGAAGCGTCATCTGACTAAATGTTTCAACCGCACTGGTTTCCTCCTCCGTCTCGGGTGCTTTAGCACTGAGAATCAGTTGGCGGGTCACCGTTGTCGTGCTGGTCTCGCCGGGGTAGATAAAGCCTACGAGGCATTGTCCGCCCAGAATGGCGGAGATCGATAGGTTGGGAAAAACGGAGTGCACCACGCGAATGAAAGACTCAGGGCTGTCCCAGGATTCGGTTGGTGTGTCGTTCAATTCGCTGATATTTTTTCGCGCGAAAGCCATGCGCTGGTGTGCACCCCACGTGTCGTGCACGAGTAAATTGCCCACGGTGTGCGGGCCGACGGTTTTTCCGTGCACGCTATCGTGGTGATAGACCTCCAGATAGCCATCCATCGTGGCTTTCCATCCCGAGCCGTCCAAAAAACGCTCCGTATACAGGTGCCAGTTGGCGAGCTTCTGATCTGCGAGTTTCTCTGCGAATTCGCCAAGCCAATCATCGATGTCAAAAGCGCGGCCGGGTGTCAGGCAGGCGAAGATCACGCCCGCTCGTTCCTCGCATGCGAGCTCAGTGAGACCCATCGTGGCGCGATCGACTTCGCCAAAGCTGTCCTCGCCATAGATGCCAATCAGCTCGCCCTGGTTGCTGTAGGTCCAGGCGTGGTAAGGGCAACTAAAGCGCGTTTGATGTCCTTTGTCTTGCAAGCAGACTTTGGCTCCGCGGTGTCGGCACACGTTGATAAAGCAATGCGCTCTCATGTCGCGATCGCGTGTCAGAAGAAGAGGCACGCCCATCACCGTTTGGGTTTGAAAGTCACCGGCCTCGGGTAATTCCAGAGACAGAGCGATGGCAATCGGTGATTCGAAAAAAACGGCCTGGCGCTCGGCTTCAAACCGTACTTCATCGGTGTAGGCGTCGATCGGAATGCGCAGTTGTTCGGAGGCCAGATCAGTCGTCCCATCGTTGAAATGCGTTAGTGCTCTGCCCGCCAGCTCGCGTGCGTCACTCATGGCCCGTCGCTCCATGCTCCTGAATCAATTGTGTGATGGAGTCTGCGTTGAGGATCTCTATCCAGTAACCGTCGGGATCCTGAATGAACGCGAGATCTTTCATGGTGCCGTCGTCGGGTTTTTTGACGAACGTGATGCCCAATGATTCGAAGCGCGCGCAGGCCGTTGCGACATTGGGCACCGAAATCCCAATGTGTCCGAATCCGCGCGGGGCCTCATTGCCATGGTGATAGCCAGCGAACTCCGGATCCGTTTCAGTGCCCCAGTTGTGAGTGAGCTCCAATAGGGCGCTTTGCTCAAAAGTGAATCGACATCTGGCTTCAGGATCAGAAGGAACGTTTTTACCCTCATGATTCGATGGGTAGCCCAGAAAGTAAAGAGAGAACGACATTTCCGGAAAGTCGACCTTCTGATAGAGCGTCATCCCCAGCACGTCCTTGTAAAACTGCAGTGAAGGCTCGGGGTCTTTGATGCGGAGCATGGTCTGATTCAGAACATAGCCCGATGTGGCTGCCTTCGCTTCAGTCATCGTTTTTCTCAGCCGGGGTGTCCTATCGTCGCTCTATCATACTCGCGGTGATTCCGGTTTCCAGTGATTTGGCGAGCCCACTGTTTGCATTCGATGTTGAGGGTTCTGAGGTGCGATCGTCGTTCGATCAGGGTGTTAACACTTGCCTCGTCAACGTGATCATGCGAGTTTTGTGAGGCGCATAACGATAATTTACTAGCGAGACGACTTATGAGTGAAGGATCTTTGGCATTTAACCCCGAGTTTGATCCGGACGGTGCAGAAGGGGGCGTCGATACCAATTTGTTGCCATGGCTCCCACTTAGCGGGGTCGCGGGTTTTTCCCTGAAGCCGCTGCGAGCCAGTATGGAAAGCGGCATGTTCAGCTTGATCGTGCGGCTCGAAAAAGGGGCGAGTCTGGAGCGACTGCTGTCACTGTCGGGCATGGATCTGTTGGTGCTATCGGGGTCTCTGGATTGCGTCGATGGCAACGGTGAGAGCCATCTTGAGCCTGGTATATGGGGTTACTTCTCCGCCAATACCTGTCTAGACCGACTGGTCGCTGCCGATGATGCCGAGCTACTGGTGAACTGTTACGGCGCATTTGCACTGTTGTCTGCCGACAATCAGGTGAGTCGTTTGGTCACCAGTGCCGACATCCGGCAGATGGCGTTGCAGGCCGGCATCAGTATGGTTCCGAATACGTTGGCAGAGTGCATGGTTGAGCGGCAGCCTTACACAGGCGCAGGTGAGCCGTTAGCCATCGCAGGTCAGAACTCGGGACATCTCGTCGCCAGTGTCACGACAGCTTCTCCCGATAGTTTCCAGCACCCCTATTTCGTCGACTGTCGTGCCGTTCCTTGGGTGGTCAATCCCGACCTTCCCGATATCGGGTTAAAAGTGCTGCGCGTGAGTCAGGAGACCGGTTATATCTCCCTCATGGTCCGACACAATGGCGTGGCAGCACCGCATAACCACATTGCCGGCGCCGATTTTCTGGTACTTGAGGGTGCGCTGGGAGTGCGTGCAGGCCCGCCAGAAGGTTATGGGCCGGGTACGTGGTTTTATGAACCTGCTGGTGCGCGGCATGATGCGACCCAGCGTGTTTCGGAAGACGATCTGATTTACACCGCAAACGTGTATGGCCCGTTGTTCTTTGATACGGGGCCGGGGACACCCATTGCTGCGGTGGTGAGCTGGATGGACTACGTCGCTTTGGCCGAGGCGGGGGGCATCAAACTGGTTCCCAATACCTTCACCAACGACAGCAGTTTGTTGGCCTGGGCGCCCATTGGCTCATAACGCTTCGATTGAGGGCGGTCTAGTGCCCGCCCTCGTATTCTTTGGGGTAGCGCCCTAGAAATAGAATCATTACTACCGACACCAGAAACAGCGCGGTAGCGATCACGTAACCTAGGTCGTAGCTGCCGGTATTGTCGTAGACAGAGGCGAATACCATCGGTGCGGTGCCAGAACAAAAGGCAAGGGTCGCATACAGGATGGAGTAAATCTTGGCGTAATGGGCTAAGCCGAAGTAGCGTGCCGCTAAAAAAGCCATCAAGTCCAGTTCAGCACCTGCCGCAAACCCGATTAGGAAGGCGGAAAATGCAGCTATCTCGAAGCTTTGAGGGCCATATAGGAGTGCTGCTCCGCCGGCTGGAAGGGCGAGACAGATAGCGGTGACGCCCGGCGCCCAGAATCGGTCTATGGCATAACCAACAAGAACTCTACCCACCAAGATAGAGATGCCAAAAACGCTCTGCACGGTGGCCGCCGCCTCCCGACTCAAGCCGTCGTCTGTCAGAGACGGCACAAGGTTAGCGAGCATCCCAGAGAATCCCTGGTAGGCGAATAGAATTGAAAGTAACAGCACCCAGAAGCGATAGCCTCTGATTGCCTCACCGAGAGTCAAGCCGGTTTGGATTGCGGACGCGAATTCGCTGGCGCTCTCCGTTGGTTGTTCTTCAGCGTCCGCGGTTTCCAGAGGCTTGAAAAGAAAGTAGAGAGTTGGCCAAGCGATCACGATAGGGATCAGCGCTAGGCCGATATACGCGCCTCGCCATCCAAATTGGTCTGACAGCCAAATCGTATAATGGGGCGCGACTGATGCGCAGATCCCAGTTCCGGTCAGCGCTAGGCCGAGCGCAAAACCACGACGCTTGAAAAAGCTAGTCGCGATAGCTCTGGTCCAAGTGACCGGGATCGTGCCCGCGCCGAGAATAGCCATCATCCCATAGGCAAGGAAGAGCATCCAGAGCTCCCCCTCTATCTGCGAGGCCGCAAGTAGGCCTATTCCCAGGCCAATAAGGGAGGGCAGGGCGACACGACGTGATCCGTATTTATCGTTGAGCCACCCTACTATGGGAGACGTGAGTGCACCCAGGCCGGAGCTGAATAGAATGGCCGCTTGGAATTGCGCGCGACTCCATCCAAATTCCTCGGTGACTGGTGCCACCAGCGCGCCGATAGAGTAGTAAGGCAAAACAAACGAAGCGCTCATGATGCCGATACAAGTGGCCATTATCAGTGGCCAGCGTTGCGTCAATTCTTGGTCAGTGTGGCTAGCCATATCAGCTATTTATCCTCAGTAGCCGTTTGGCATTTGCCGCCATCTTTTCGGCAAGCACGACATCAATGTCCTGTGTCAGGGCATGTTGATCCCAGCCAGAGAAGTTGGTGCCCAGCAGCAGTTTTTCGGTGCCCATAATCTCGATGACCCATTGCAGGACGCGGGGGTCATGCACATGGGTGTCGAACCAGAGCTGCTTCAGCGATTCCTCAAACGCACCCTCGTATTGAAGGTGTTCTGGCACCCAGGGTCGCTTGGTGCAGGCGCGGTTAAAACGGCCAATCAATGATGTCATGGTTCCACCCGCGTGGCTCAGGCAGATATCGATATCGGGATGTCGATGGAGCACGCCGCCAAAGATGAGCGTCGCCACTGCGATCGACTCTTGAGCTGCGAAGCCCGTCAACAGATCGAGGTCAAACTGTTTGAGATTCGGATCGCCTGCCGGACCGTCGATTCCAGCGGGAGCAGGGTGAATCATCAGCGGCACGTTGAGTTGCACCACCTGCTCATAGAATCGGTCCAGCGCCGGATCGTTGAGAGGGCGGCCAATGTCAGTGCCGATATAAGCGCCCAGCAAGTCGAGCTCTTGCACGGCGCGCTTTAGTTCTTCACAAGCGGCGTCTATCTCTTGCATCGGTAGCGCGGCAAAACCCGCAAGGCGGGTGGGGTGGCGCGCAACCATCTCGGCCAGCGCATCGTTGTGTTCCTGACAAAAGCGCACACCATACTCAGGTTCAATGTGATGAAAATAGGTCAGTGGGTTGGGCGATACGACCTGAAAGTCGATGCCCGCGGAGTCCATGTTCGCGACCCGAATGCCCCCCTCCATGAAGGGGCTGCCCTCGTAGCGGACACCATCGAGCCGATAGTCGCCGACGCGAAACCACGGATCGCCTTCGTCGGTGTAGCCGATCTCGGGACCGTGTTTCCCCGCTGAACCCATCGAACCTGCCAGCACGGCGTGCGCGTGGATGTCGATGGATTGTGCTTGGGCGAGTGCAGTGCGATCCGTCATGTTGTAATCACCTTATTTGCGGCGAGCAGCGCGTTCGAGCTATGCCTACTCTTCAGGGGCAATCGTCAGCGGCATGCCTTCCAGGTCAGGCCCCAACTGGAGCTGGCAGCTCAAGCGCGAGCGCTCCGGATCGTAATGCTCGGCGTATTGCAGCAGCATTAATTCAGCCTGGTCTCGTTCTGGTAGCTTGCTCATCCATTCGGGCTCAATGAGCACGTGACAGGTGGCGCAGGAGGTGCAGCCGCCGCAGATCGCCTCGACACCGATATCCTCCTCATAGAGGACCTGCATTAACGTCTCGTGGCCCGCGCCCTGTGTGACAGTCCGCTGTTCGCCCTCTCGAGTCGTCACGTTGACACTAATGGGTTCGCTCATGGTTACTGCTCCTTACTGTTTGTGATGACGGGGTCTGCTGTGATGCCCAATCCCAGTCCGCCGTCGATATCGATCATAGCGCCCGTCACCCACTCGGCGCTAATGAGGTACGCCATGGCTTCGGCAATTTCTTCGGTTGTGCCGATGCGGCCCAAGGCGTGCAAGTCTGACATTCCCTGCAGTCTTTGCAACGCGGTTTCATCATCCATCAGGCCTGCACGCTGATTGATTTCGGTGAAGACTGCGCCGGGGAGCAGGCAGTTCACGCGGATCTTCTGTTCTCCTAGCTCTGCGGCGAGCACGCGGGTCAGGCCCTGCACCGCCGCCTTGGTTGCGGCGTAGGGTGATGCACCGGGGAATGCGCGTCGGGTGTGGATGGAGCCGACGAAGACGACCGCGCCTTCGCGCTGGGCGAGGTGCGGTGTACACAGCCCGGTCAGCATCATCGCTGCAATGACATTGGTATGGAACACATCCTGCAGTTCTTGCTCGTCTAGTTCAGTGATAGCGCCGCGGTACATGTTGCCGGCGTTATTAACCAAGGCATCGAGCTGCCCGCCATGTTCTAGTGCCGCCGCCAGCAGTTTTTCCCGATCGTCGGCGACGGTGATGTCGGTCGCAACGCCGCGACATTGGCTGCCCAGTGACGCCGCCGCGGCTTCAATTTTGTCAGGTCTGCGCCCACAGATCGTGACCTTGGCGCCGCGATCGATGCAGTACTGAGCTGTGCCCAGGCCAATGCCTGAACCACCACCGGTAACCAGTACCGACATGCCTTTGAGTGATTTCATACGGATCCCATCGTCTCGCTTTTCTCTGGCGTAGCCCTGTAAAAGGCTTGTTAGGTATTGTTATTCAATCGCGGGGGAGGTGGGCCATGACACTGGTGGAGACGCCCCCATCCACCACCAGTTCATGACCTGAGATGTATTTTGCCCCCTCGGAGTCGAGAAAAAGCACGGCTTCCGCAATGTCGGCTGCCTCACCCAAAGCCCGCAGCGGCACACCGCCGCCTCTTACTGCCCGCACTTTTGGATTTTCAAAGATCGGTTTGGACATGCCTGCGTCGATCATGCCGGGCGCGATAGCGTTCACGCGGATCCCTTTTGGACCCCATTCGATGGCCATGGCCTGCGTCATATTCGCCATGGCAGCCTTGGTCGGGCCGTAGAGCCCGACTCCGGGGGCAGGATGGATGCCATTGATCGACGTGAAATTGATGATGTGCCCGGATCCGCGTTTGATCATGCCGGGCGCGACGGCGCGGGCGCAAAAACACCCCCCCAGCAGATTGACATTCACGACGTCGATATAGTCCTGAATGGATTGCTCCTCCATCGGCCCAAATCGGACGATACCGGCGTTATTGACCAGCAGGTCGGGGGTTTCACCAAAAGCCTCGAAAGCAGAGGCAATCTGTTCGGGTGACGTGACGTCCGCTTCTATGCCGACCGCGTTATCAATGGCGGCCGCCGCCTGGGCCACGCGCTCGGCTCCGATGTCAAAGAGGCCCACACGATAGCCTGCCTCGCTCAACCGGCGCGCAACATCGGCGCCCAGGCCCGTGGCGCCTCCGGTAACGACTGCTGTTCTCACAATGCTCTTCCTTTTTTCCAGTTATCTTCTTTACGCATCCGCCAACAATTTATCCCGCCACCGGGAACCCGCTGCCTAATGAGAGCTTTGGGCCTGTATGGTCTGGACCAGCACTTTTTATGTTGCCAGTCCCATAGATTTCACGAGTTTTTTGGTCAGCACTTGTTCGGAATATTCGCTGACACGCCAGCCCGGAAGTTGCCAGTCGCTCGGAAGGGGAGTCTCCGTATTCACGACACCCCCATCTTTGATGATGTATCGGAATCGTTCTTGCTCGCCCAGTTCTGTGATGGTCTTCTCAGGCTCTCCGTTGAAGATCAGTATGTCTGCCAGATAACCAGGTGCGATGCACCCAAGCTCTCCCTCCAGTTTGAGTGCCCGAGCACCTTGCTCAGTGGCGCTGTTAATCGCTTGGAGCGGCGTCATGCCAAGGTCCTCAACAAAAACCTGCAGCTCCCGGTAGTGCCAGTCACCGTAGGGTGTCAGACTGAATCCACTCTCGCTCCCCGTCAGCAGCGGTACACCGGCATCGAAAGCGGCTCGGAGCGCCCCGGCACTTTCAGTAATTTCGGCGCGGAACACTTCCCTGAGATGTTCATCTGAACCGATGGCACCGCCGAAGTCAGCAAGATTGGCCTGAAAGGTAAACGTCGGCACCAGTGGGACCTTCCTATCGACGACGGCCTTTAATGCCGCGTCATCCATGTAGGTGGCATGAAGGATCATGTCGAAGCCGGCGAGGGCGGCATCACGTGTGCTGATGGCGTCGCGGCAATGGCCTACGACGGGAATACCGAATTGGTGGGCGGTGTCGCAGACCAGTTTGAGTTCATCCGGTGTCCACGTGGAGATTTCTCCGCCGGTTTTGCCGGGGCGAATCGGCAGGCCGCTGACATGCACCTTTATCCAATCGACCCCCATTTTAATTTGCTTATGGATTTCTTTAACGATTTCATCGGGGGTATGAACGATTCGTGCGTATCCGCGCGTGCCTTCATCGGGAAGCAGCCTGGCGGCGGTACCGCCGATACAGTTGATCAGGACGTTACCCCCGGTCGTCATGCGCGGCCCCTCAATCACCCCGCCCTCGATCGCATCACGCAGGTCGACTCCCACATCGAACACGCAGTCGGCATCGAAAAAACTGGTGAATCCGGCTCGAAGCACCTTTTGGGCGTTGACGCCCGCTACCAACGCAGCGAGCCCATAGCGCCGATGGAAGAACAGCTCATCGTTGCTATTGGGTTGATCAAAGCTGATATGGCAGTGGCTGTCGATCATGCCAGGCATCACCCGGCAACCGGTAGCATCCAGTTCTTGCATCTCGGCTCCCGCCGGACATTGCGTTGCGGCATCGGGCCCCACAGCCACGATTCGGTTGTTCTGGATCAGCACGTCACCGCCAAAGGGCTCAGACCCCGTGCCATCAATAATGAGGCCGTTTCTTATCAGGATGTAAGGTTGGCTCATAAGCTGTGCTCCTTGGTGAGCGAGGCCGGATAAAAATCGGCGTGAGAGGTTTTGTTGAGTGCGATAAACCGCATCAACGCGTCGCCTTGTTCAAGCGTGTGACGCTGTATCTGATCACGGGCGGCCGCGGCATCTCCCGCAAAGATAGCGGAAATGATCGCGTCGTGATCAGATTGGTTTCTCTGTAATCGCCCTGGAGCGACAACCTGAAAACGGCGATAGGGGAGTACCCGCAGGGCAAGTAATTCGGTGGTGTCGATGAGAACTTTGTTGTGACACCCGCGGACAATCAGTTGGTGAAAAGCAAAGCCCAGATCGGCGTAATCATTTGGGTCGCCCTGCTTGCGCAGATTTGCGGCCGCTTGCTCGTGAACGGACATCAGCTCGCTTTTTTCATTGGGCGACATGCGTACCGTACTCAGATATGCGGCGGCTCCCTCAAGTTCAGATAGCGCTTCGAACAGCTCCAGTAATGTGCTGGGATCCAGTTCAGCAACGACGGCTCGGCGATGCGCACGTTTGGTGATTAAGCCCGCCTGAGCCAGCTGAGTAATGGCCTCTCGCACGGGGGTGCGAGAGACGCCGAACCGCGTCGCCAGTCGACCTTCTTCGAGGGCGTCACCCGGTGCTAGCTGCCCGTTGAAAATGTCGCTTTCGATAGCAAAACGGACCGTGTCGGCCTGAGTGGGATCGCGATCTATCATTACCCGGTTCTCGCGTTGGCCGGAGCTTCTGCGCCGATCAGCAGCGGATAGCTTCCCCAATTGGGTCTTTCCGTGCCCGCGTCAGCCACCGGCGGTTTTGCCGGGTCAGGTCGTGCGTGGTGCTGCAGCAGATTTTTCAGCAGATTGGTTAACGTGCCAAGGTGGGGCGGTTGCCCAGCTTCCTTGGCAGTGCCTAAGCCGCCGGCGATGTCGCGACCAAAGCAGGTATGGATGCCGATGCCGAAGCTGAGGCCGAAAGGCGGTATGCGATCCGCGACGCCCCGGTAGGGATTAAAAGATTCGGCGTCCTCGCCAAAGAGCGTCTTCTCCAAATTGGCGGACATCAGATCAATGATGACTGCGTCACCTGCGGCTACTTCGTTCCCGTCTGGCAGCGCAAACGCCTCACTCGCGGTGCGCCAGGCGACCGGACTGGCGGGATGTAGCCGTAGACTTTCGTGAACGCACCGTCGCAGGAACGTTTCATCCTCTCGCACTCGCACGAGATCCTGAGGATGCTCGCCAAGCCATTGATGGATTTCATGAAAGGCATGCGTGAGGGCATTTGCAGAGCTGTGAGATCCGGCCTGCATAAAAAACGCCACTTCGCGGAGGATCATGTCGTCATCAAGATCTTGGTCGTCTCGATTGGACAGGAGCACCGTTAGAATGTCCCGCGGCGCGTCGTCCTCAGACCGGTTTCCCTTGGCGATCTCTTTCAGCAACTGCTCCCGCCGTTTTTTTGACGGTACAAGAAACTGCTCATTGAATTGGGCCAGCGCAGCTGCCACTTCCTCGCGGACAGTGTTTTTATCGCGAGTAGAGTGGGAGAGCGTCGCGCCCTCGGCAAATTTCCGGGTGCACGCGACTAACGCGTCGGTTTCTGACTCGGAGCCCGCCGGGCGATCGATGCCAGCAATATCTGAGCTCAGATTGATGTTTACCCTGAAGCCAAACTCCGGCAAGTCCAGATGCCCCCGGTGCAAATAGGGCTCGAGCGTCTGCTGCAGCGTGGCAGGGTAGACCTCGCTCTCGTAGAAGCGGGCGAAGTCTCGCCTGAACAGTTTCCATTCTATAGCTCTGCGATAGGTATGTGCCTCCCCATGCAGCGTCAGCAGGACGCGTTCCATCAAGACGTTGCACTCGCCGTACATGGACTGCACCAGTCGACTGTCGCACAGCGCCTTATGTGCATGTTCGTATCCGCAGACGCGGGCAGGCTCCCTCATGACGTTAGAACAACACCGGGTAAATCGCCCATACATCCCTTTCTGATGCTTCGATTTTTTTGGGGGGCTTGTCCGGGTTGGGGTGCATACCGCGTTCGATCAGCTCTTTCATGATCAGCGTGATGGTGCCGTATTGGTGGTTGTCAGGATTAGGCGCCTCGCCATCGCGTAGCACAGTGCCCGCCACCAGATTCATGCCCAGACAGACATGCATACCGCCGCCGAAGGACATGCCCGCGGGGCTGATTCTCCCCTGAATGGAGCGGAGCGGATTAAATTCGGCCGCATCCTCCCCGAAAACGCTGGTATCCCGGTTGGCCGTTTGCAGATCGACAACGACTTTATCGCCCTCGGGTACCACGCGCCCATCGGCAAGCGTGATCTCTGCCTCGGCTCGTCGCCAGGCTTCCGGACTCGAGGGGTGCAGCCGCATGCTCTCCAATACGAACCGCTGCAAGCGATGCGGGTCAGCCACCACCTCTAATGGTGTTTCGTTCTCTTTTTCGCACCAATTAAACAATTCGTGGGTGGCGTGTACCAATGTATGCACTGAGGTGTGTGAAGCGGCCAGATAGAAAAACGCGACCTCTCTCACCATGAGCTCGTCCGGCATCGCCAGCTCCGCATCGTGCATCAGCAGTATGGTCAGAATGTCGCGGGGCAAAGCGTCCTCTCCCAGTTCTCCGGCACGATACTGCTCCAACAAATCGAGACGCCGGGCACGAGAGGGTAGAAAGAACCTCTCGCGGAATTCGTCAATTGCCTCACGGATTTCCTGAAAGATAGGCTCCCGGTCGCCTTTGAACTGACCGATTGTGGCTGCTTGGCCCAGCTGGATGAGTAGCCGATGTTGCGCATCGGCCTCTTCTACCGTGCCATCAATTCGGTCGATCCCCGCGAATGAGAGCGAGAGGTGGACCATGATCCGGTACCCGAGTTCCTTGAGATCCAGAGAGGTTTCGGTAAGAAACTGATCTAGCGTCTCACCCAGCAGGTTGGGGAACACTTCGTTTTCATATACCCGGAAAAAATTTTTCCTGAATAGCTGGCTCTCTATGGAGCGTCGCTGGCGGTGCTCGTCGCCGTGAAGTGTCACCAGCACCTTATCCATGAGGATCTTGCCCTCGTCATAGAGCGACTGCTTGAGGTCGTTAATGCGCAGTGCGTGTTCGACATCGTGGTAGGTGCTGACGCGATGAATTTCCATGATGCTCTCCCTATCAGTGTCGGCAAGCAGTGGTAGCGGGGTGCAAACGCACACAAAGTGTATGCAATAATTATGAAAGTGTACACACTTTGTATGGCGAGGTGAGCGCGTGGTTTCGGGTGCCACCCGTGGGCTCATACCGTGGCGAACCCTTTATCTTAAGGGCCTGCAGTGTCATATTGTTCTGACAGGCCCATCTGGAGAGCGTAACCAATGAAGCTGATGGTAAATGGCAGTGAAGTCGAGGTGACCAGTGAAGCAGATACACCGCTGCTGTGGGTCTTGCGAGACGAATTGAATCTTGTGGGGACCAAATACGGGTGCGGTATTGCACAGTGTGGCGCCTGTACCGTTCATCAGGACGGGCGCGCGATCCGATCCTGCGTCACGCCGGTGGCGGCCGTTGAAGGCAAAGCGATTACGACCATTGAAGGGCAGGCGAGCGAGGCGGGTTTATCTCCCGTGCAACGTGCCTGGTTGGAGACCGATGTTGCGCAGGGCGGTTACTGTCAATCGGGGCAGATTATGGCGGCCACTGCATTGCTGTCATCTAACCCCAGCCCCAATGACGCGGAAATCGACGCAGCCATGGCCGGCAATATCTGCCGTTGCGGCACTTACCCCCGAATAAGAAAAGCGGTGCACCTGGCGGCTGCGATAATGGCAGAGGGACAGAGCGCATGAATGAGCACCTGAAAATGGACTCGATGAGCCGTAGACGTTTCGTTCAGAGCAGCGGGGCGTTGCTGTTTGCAGCGCAGTGCCCGGTTGGCCTCTCTCGTAAAGTTTATGCGGGTGATGCCGGCGCCATGATGAACAGCTTTGTGCGCATCGACCCCAATAATGTGATCACCATGCTGGCGAATAATTCAGAGTTCGGTAATGGCGCCTATACCGTCATGAGCATGATGCTTGCCGAGGAACTCGATGTGGACTACCGCAGCATCGCACTCGAGGCAGCTCCGACGACACCCGAGTACTACTCGCCTTTGTTTCGCGAGTACCTGACTGCAGGTTCGGTCACCACCGGCAGTACCTTTATCCCAATGCGTAAGGCGGGCGCTAAAGCGCGGGCGATGCTACTTGAGGCGGCATCCCAGAGCTGGGAGGTGCCGCTATCGGAGTTAGCAACGCGCGAGGGCACTGTCGTTCACGCCGGCAGTGGGCGCGTGAGCACTTATGGTGATTTGCTGGAGGTGATTCACCGCCTCAATATTGAGCCGCCTGATACGGTTGCATTGAAAGATCCCAGTGAGTTCAAGATTCTGGGTAAGCCTGCCCGCCGCTATGAAGGCGCTGGCAAGGTCGATGGCACCGCCGAGTTCGGGATCGATATCAAGCTGCCCGGGATGCTCTATGGCGCGATCGCGCGGCCTCCGGTTCACGGTGGGTCGGTAGTCGACTTTGATGCCACCGAAGCCCTGGCGATGCCGGGTGTGGTCAAAGTGAAAGCGATCAGGGCCGGTGTGGTAGTGCTCGCTGACAGTTACTGGCGGGCGCAGAAGGCACGCACCAAACTCAAGATCAAATGGGACCGCGGGGTGAACGACGGGGTGTCGAGCGAGCAGTTCTATGCGGATTATCGCGCCCTGGCTGATACCCCCGGCTTGCTGGCAGAGGATATCGGCGATGCCATCGGAGCGCTCGACGCAGCAGAGGCGAGCGGGAGCGTGGTCGAGGCCACATACGAGATGCCGCTACTGGCTCATGCCACTTTGGAGCCCATGAACTGCATTGCTCAGGTTGAAGGCGACACCTGCACGATCTGGAGCGGCACGCAGTACCAGTCCAACGACCAGGAGGTGATTTCGCGTTTTCTGGGAATCCCTCAGCAGAACGTCACCATCCACCGACCGCTCATGGGCGGGAGCTTCGGGCGCCGCTCGAGTAAAACCGCGGATTACACCGTCGAGGCGGTAGAAGCGGCTATGGGTGAGTCGGTACCGGTGCAGATCATTTGGTCGCGGGAAGAAGACATTCGTAGCGGCCACTATCGGCCACTGTTTGTACATAAACTCCGCGGCAGCGTGGACGAGTCCGGTATGCCCGAGGCCTGGCATCAGGTTGCAGTGGGTCAGTCGCTGATGCAGGGCACCAAGCATGATCCCACTTATATGGTCCGGGGTATCGATATTTACTCGCTGGATGGTTGCCTGCAGGAGCCTTTTGGCGTGTTCCCCTACGGGACGTCCTATCAGATCCCGAACCATCGTGTTGAGAGCCACAACGCGCCGAGGCAAGGCATCGTTCCTCAGGAGTGGCGCTCAGTGGGTCACACCCACACGGGTATCGCGTATGAGTGCTTCTTGGATGAGTTGGCGCACAAAGGGGGTATCGACCCCATGGAGCTCCGATTGCGTCTGACCAAGGACCACGCGCGCATGAACCGTGTATTGAGCGTGCTGAAAGAAAAATGTGATTGGGACACGCCGCTGGAACCGGGGCGTGGACGCGGCGTGGCGTCGCGGATCTACAACATTTCACCGGTGGCTCAGGCAGTCGAAGTGACGGTTGCCGAGAATGGTGATTTCACCGTCGATCGCGTTGTTTGCGTGGTGGACTGTGGTTTCGCGGTGAATCCGCTGGGTGTCGAGGGGCAAGTAGAGGGTGGCCTCGCCTACGGACTGGGAGGGGTGGCCTTTGGCAACATCGACATCGTAAACGGTGAAGTGCAACAGAGTAACTTCCATGACTATCCGGTGATGCGTCTACCGCAGATGCCGAAGGTGGAGGTGCATATCCTGCCCAGCGATGAGCCGCCTACCGGGATCGGCGAACAGGCGACGACACCAATTGCACCGGCTGTTGCCAATGCCTTATTCAATGCGACAGGGCGTCGTGTGCGTCGATTTCCCTTATCGAGTCAGGGTTTTAATCTGGTCTGAGGTCGAGATGGCGCTGGAACATATGGTGTGGCTGACGCCCAAAGCGGGCGTCGGCAATGAAAAGATGGAAGAGATCCTCGCGTCGATTCGCGCGCTGACTCATATCCCGGGTGTTCTGGCGATTTCGGCGGGGCAAAACATCACGGACCGCGCCAATGGTGCGACCCACGGCGTGCTTGTCACACTGGAGGGGGCTGACGATTTACCGGCGTATCTGAATCATCCCGAGCACCAGGCTGTCGGGGTGGTATTGCGCGAGCATTGTGATGTGCTAGCCCTGGATTACGAGAGATGATGGATTTAGTCTCTCGCTTCATAAGGTCAGCCGAGCTTCTGCTCAGCTGCTAAAAATAAAGCCCGCGTAGCCGTCTTTCGCGACCTTGTCACATTTAGCGCGGTACTCACCAACGCCCCCGACATACGGCATCATCATCCTCGGCTTGCCAGAGATATTCGTCCCGAGATACCACGAGTGGCAGGAGGGTGCCGCGAGAGAGGTTTGACTGGCTACCGCATTAGCCTCTTGGACCCACTGATTTTCTGCCTCCCCTGAGGCTTTAATTACGGTGTAGTCCTGTGCATCCATGTAGCCTAGGCATTCGGCAACCCATTCAACATGCTGCTCAATCGAGACCATGACATTGCTGAGTACCGATGGGCTACCCGGGCCAGTAATTGTGAATAAATTGGGGAACCCCGCAACTTGCAGACCCAGGTAGGAGCGCGGGCCATCGGCCCAGTAATCGTTAAGCCTTTTCCCGCCTTCGCCGACAATCTCCATTCGCATTAGGGCTCCGGTCATAGCATCAAAACCGGTGGCATAGACTAGGCAGTCAAACTCGTATTCGGCCGCAGTCGTTCTGATCCCATTCGATGTCAGGCATTCAAGTGGCTCCGCCCGAAAATCAATGAGCGAAACGTTGTCACGATTGAATGTGGCGTAGTAATCGGTGTCGAAGGCGATCCGCTTGCAGCCCATGGGATAGCCCGTTGGCAGCAAACCCTCTGCCGTCTTCGGATCATTGACGATCCGCCGGACTTGCTCACGAAAGAGCTCGCAGAGCATTTCGTTTGCTTCCACATCCGTGAACAAGTCGGAAAACATGCGTATTGCGCCAAAGCCATACTGATCTAAAAGTCGCGCGCGCTCCTGAATCGTGGAGTCTTTGACGCTGGGCGCTGATTCGTCCAACCGGCCGTCTTCACGGCCACCGAAACTGTATTTCTCTCCACACAGACCCTCAGGTGCGTGGCGCGCTTCCTCGCGGATCCGCGCATACTGCGATTTAACCGAGGCAATATATTCCCGCGTGAGCGGTTTGTTATTGGCAGGAATGGTGAAGTGGGGGGTGCGCTGTAAAACGGTCAAGTGTTTGGACTGTTTTGCAAGGATTGGTATGGCTTGTATGCCAGACGAGCCGGTACCAAAAACGCCAACACGTTTATTGCTAAGATCGATAGGCTCCTTCGGCCATCGGGCAGTATGGTAGACTTCGCCCTTAAAGCTTTCGTATCCCTCCACTCTGGGCATATTCGGTTCAGACAGGGCACCGGTCGCCATGATGCAAAAGCGTGCGGTGATCTCATCCCCTGAGTCGGTTTTTACGCGCCAGCTCTTGGCGCTCTCATCAAAGCAGGCAGAGTTGACCCGGGTGTTAAAGCGGATGTGTTTGCGGAGCTCAAAACGATCCGCAACATGGTTAGCGTAAGCCAGTATTTCGGGTTGAGTGGCCATCAGCTCCGTCCAGTTCCACTCTTGCTGCAGGTCTGGGTCAAAGCTGAAGGAATACTCGATGCTGGGAACGTCACAGCGCGCACCGGGATAGCGATTCCAGTACCAAGTACCGCCAACATCCGATCCTGCTTCTAGCGCGTGTACTCGATAGCCCATGGAGCGCATCTTGTATAGCGCATAGAGGCCGGCAAATCCTGCACCCACAATGACCACATCAAGCTCTGTATCGGCCTTCATGCTGCCTTCCTCCCGCGCCACTTTTAGCAATAGGCGTGATAGCCTTGCAACCATAACCATAAAGATCCCCTCTGAAAACCACGCCGTGTCACCATGAGGTTGCGGGGAGGAAACTCCGGGGCCCAATAGCAGAGGTAGCCTTCATGACTTCTCCTTACCGTAAGTTGGCGGATTCCAGTCAGGGATTAATTGACCGCTCGATTTTCTCCGACGAGACGCTTTATCGGCAGGAAATGCAGCAAATCTTTGGCCACGCATGGTTGTTTGTCGGTCATGTAGGGCAAATCCCGCAACCGTTCGATTACATTACGTCTCGCATGGGCGAGTCGTCGGTGATCGTTAGTCGGGATGGCGACGGCCAGATTCATGTGATGCTCAATATCTGCAGGCATCGCGGCATGAAGGTGTGCCGCTATGACAGCGGCAACGCGCGCAGTTTTACCTGTCCTTATCACGCGTGGAGTTATTCAGTCGATTCTAAGTTGGTGGCGCGCGCCGGGGATCTCTTTGGCGTGCCCGGTTACGAGGAGAATTACGCCGGGATTCTTGATAAATCTGAATGGGGCCTTCAGCGCGCCAAAGTGGAGATTTACAAGGGCACTATATGGGCCACTTGGGATCATGAGGCGCCTGATCTACTGACTTATCTGGGTGACATGGTGCATTACCTGGATTCTGCGCTTCATCACAGGGATGGTTCCGATACCGAATCAGAGGTCTTTGTCGGCGTGCAGAAATGGCGTGTGCCCTGCAACTGGAAGATTGGGTCGGAGAATTTCATGGGCGACTACTACCATGATGTCAGCCATCGGTCGGTCGATCTCGCAAACATCGGGCCCGGCGGTGCTAGTCGCAGGGATAATCGAGAAACCTCTATGCATCGATCGACCAGCGTCTGCTTTCGTGGCTTGGGTCATGCGCTGGTGGGAACATTGCCTCACTTTGAGGAGCCCGAGTATTTGCCCAAGTATCCGGATAATCCTGTCGCTATGGCCTACGACAGAGAGGTTTACGAGCGGCGGGTCAAGAATTTGGGATCAGGAATGCGCGTGATCACCCAAGCGGGAGCGGTATTCCCGAATTTTGCGTTTCATGGGATGCAACCGAGAACGTTGGTGGTGTTTCATCCGGTCAGTCCCGACGAGATGGAGATGTGGCGGATCTATTTGATTGACTCGGATGTGCCAGAGGAATTAAGGGAGTTGCTCCGTCGCTTTTACCTTCGCTACTCCGGCCCTGCGGGGATGACAGAGTCAGATGATGTTGAAAACTGGGTTCACGCTCATCACAGCAGCAAAAATCCGGTGGCCCAGGGCGTGCCCTACAACTATCAGATTGGCCTTGGCCGCACAAAGCCGGTTGAGGGGTTGCAAGATGCGATAGATGGCGGGCTGGTCACTGAGGAAAACGTACGTAATTTCTATGATCGGTGGGCGGATTTTCTGGAGGGCACTCCGTGGGAAAGTCCGGCCCTGAGGGCTACTCAGGGAGGGGGTGACTGATGGCCCATCGTGACAGGGTGATGCTTGCGGCAGACATTGCCGAATTTTTCTATCAGGAGGCGGACTTGCTCGATGAGCGCCGGTTCGAGGAGTGGCTCGGCGTATTCACCGAGGATGTACAGTATTTCATGCCGCTGGCGCGCAATATGCGACATGACGAAATTGGCGCAGAGTTCACGAGCGATAAAGAGATTGCCTGGTTCGAGGAGGGGCTAGTGACTCTGCAGCAAAGGGTCAAGCAGCTCGCGACCGGGGTGCACTGGATCGAAGAACCCTTGTCCCGGGTCTCCCACCTCATTACCAACGTGCGCGTGCTGTCTGATGAAACGTGTGCCTTGGGCAGAGAGGTGCGGACTTCCGCCCGGATTCTCGTCTACCAGAACCGGAACGAGACGGAGACGGTGCTGCTGGCCGGCAAACGCCTTGATACCGTGCGTGATACGACCGACGGCTGGCGCGTTTGCAGACGGGAGGTCCGGTTGGATCAAAACGTGCTGATGGCCAAGGCGCTTACGACTTTCTTTTAGAGACCCCAGCTTCAGGTTCTCGGCGATGAATCAGCGACGATTGGGCAAGACGGGGCTTTTGATACCCAAGCTTGTTTTGGGGGGCGGTTATACCGGTGGCGTGCTCATACTTGCCGACGAGGCAGAGCGAGAAACTGCATTGCAGCGGGCCGTAGACGCGGGCGTGGATTGGTTTGATACCGCGCCACTTTATGGCAACGGCGAGTCGGAGCTCACGATCGGGCGCCACTTGAAGTCGCTACCAAGACGCCCTCGAGTTTCCACAAAAGTAGGGCTGGATGCTGAAGACCTGACTGACATTGAGGGCGCCATTAGAAGGAGCCTAGAGCAAAGCTTTACACGCTTGGGAATCGATCAGGTTGAGCTGTTGCAGTTGCACAACCCACTGGGATCTGGGGGGCCACAGTTCCCGGTCCCTTTAAGCGCAGTCTTGGGAAAGGGCGGTATTGCGGAGGTGCTCCAGGCGATGAAAGCCGAAGGGTTGATTGCGGCGTCGGGGTATACCGCCTTGGGTGATCCGGAGGCCTGCTTGCGGGTTGCAAGCTCGGGCATGTTCGACACCGCTCAGGTGTACTACAACATGCTTAATCCCAGCGCGGCGTGGGCAAGAGTGCCTACAAAATGGCGATCGCAGGACTTTTCCGGATTGCTGGCAGCCTGCCGAGCTCAGGGTATGGGAGTTCTCGGGATTCGCGTATTTGCGGGTGGGGCCCTGGCCTCAATGCAGCGGCATGGACGGGAGTTTGTCTTGGATCTGGGCTCGACGCAGGAGCAGGAGGAAGCTCGTGCTTCAACGTTATTTGACGTCCTCGGGTTGGCAGAGGATGACATGGCAGAGACGGCACTCCGCTTTGTCCTGAGTCGGCCTGAGGTTTCTTGCGCCGTGATCGGTGTGGCGGATGTGGCGCAACTTGAGGCGGCTTTACGGGCGCAGGAGAAGGGGGCGCTCGGGGCTGATGCGCAGAAGAAAGTTCATGATTTCCACTGTGCCGAGGAGGTAGTGTGATGGCGGGTGGCGGTTCCGCGGGCTTTACGGTCGTTTGCGCGAGAAGTCAGCAAGAATTTTGGATTGGTGAGAACCAGACAATCCTGCAGGTGTTACGTGAATCCGGCATGCGCCTGACCTCGTCATGTGAGCAAGGCATCTGTGGTGCCTGTGAGACAAAAGTTTTATCGGGAGAGTTAGATCATCATGATTTTGTGCTGTCGAGCGAAGAGCGAGAGCGAGGAGATGTGATGATGATTTGCTGTTCTCGAGCAAAGGGTGACCAGTTGGTACTGGATCTTTAACTGATGACCTTGAGATATGTTCGTATCGTGCCATTTGCCGATGAGGGAATGCTATGAGTGGTCACTCTGATGTGAGAGTCGCGTTGGTTACCGGGGCGGGCTCAGGAATAGGAAGAGGTGTGGCTTGCCGGCTATCCGATGATGGATTCAGGGTAGTGGCGTCTGATATCAACCAAGGGGCCCTCGAGAATCTGGCTGGCGAGCGCGCAGAGCTGACTTTTTTGCCGATGGATGTTAGCCAAGAGTCCTCAGTATTGGCGAATATGTCGAAGCTGGCGGAAGATTTTGGTCGGCTTGATGTGGTGGTGAATTCAGCGGGTATTCTGGGCGCAATTGACGATGACATGCCAACAGTGGAGGGCACCCCGCTAGCCGTGTGGCAGCGGGTTCAGGATGTTAATCTGACCGGGGCTTTTTTGGTTTGTCGCAGCGCTATTCCACTGATGCGCCAGGGTGGGTGGGGCAGAATTGTCAATGTGGCCTCCCGCTCCGCCAGAACGCTGGCGGGAAATCCCGCCTACTCTGCTTCCAAGGGCGGGTTGGTGGCTTTTTCCCGCAACCTTGCGGCGGAGGTGGCGCCCTATGGCATCACTGCCAACTGTCTGGCGCCCTCATGGGTGGAGACCGGTTTGACGCGACATATGGACGGCGATCATTTGCGGCAGCGGAAAATTGCTGAAACCCCCATAGGCCGCATTGGGACGGTCGAGGACATGGCCAATGGTGTTGCCTTTCTTGTGTCGGAGGATGCAGGATTTATTACCGGTACCGTGTTGGATGTCAACGGCGGTTCATTTATGCAGTAATGTGTCGATACGCGACCAACCGTCTCGGTCGCGACATCACAGCTCATGAAATCAATGTATGGAGGTGCGACATGAAACTGGTCAGCCCGGAAACCACTGACACCATGTTGGTCGACAGGGCCGAAGGTCGCAATTTCATCCATAACTATTTTGGCGTGACCCAAAATCTAGGTGTGGGAGCTCAGGCATATCTGGTTGATATGCCGGACGAGGGATCGCATATCAGTCCGCATTATCACGATGTTGACCAATATCAGGTGGTTGTTGCCGGGTCAGGCACGATTGGGCCTCATCCTCTGCGTCCTGTGACGTTTCAATACGCTGATGCCTTCACGCCTTACGGCCCGATCATCGCTCATGAGGACGGGTTGAGTTTTTACACCCTTCGAATGTCGCCCAGCGCGGGGCACTACGACATGCCCGCCGCACGACATTTGATGAAAGCGCGACCCGGTAGGGGGTTTGCAGGTGCCTTCGACCTCAAGGGTGATTTACCCTCGGGTGAGGTTGTCCTTGAGGTTTTAGAGGCGCCTGATACAGATGGGGTTGGTGTCTGTGGATTGAGGCTTGGACCCAATACGAGCGGGTCTGGGATGGATGCCGATGCGGGCGGGCAGTACTGTATTGTTTGCGCGGGATCAGTGATTTATGCCGACACGCATTATCCGCCGCTGTCACTGATTCTGGTGGAGGCGGGTGACCCCACGCCTGAATTGACGGCGGGAGGAGAGGGCGCAGAGATTCTAATAGTGCAGTTTCCCAGGGCAACTGCCCGTCTTGGGTCCGATCCGGCGCAGCTGGCAACGCGCGACATGAAAGCGCTTTACTACCTGCCTGAGAAGTGGCTTAGGGAAGATGCCGAGTAGTGATGTGCTCGCGCATTGCGTCGAAAAAGTCCTCATCGTCACGGGTGCGAGCAGGGGAATCGGTGCATCCACCGCCGTATTGGCTGCACAGTACGGGTTTAAGGTCTGCGTCAATTTTTGCAAACAAAAGCAGCGCGCTGAATCCGTCGTCAGGCAAATCGCGGACGCGGGAGGACACGCGATATCCGTACAAGCCGATGTCACTGACGAAGCCGAAGTGATCAAAATGTTCGAGACGGTCGACCGCGAGCTCGGCCCTGTGACCGCCTTGGTGAACAATGCCGGCATCAATCATATTGCTCAGGGTAGGATCGATTCATGCACTCAAGAGGAGCTGAAGAGGCTCTTCGATACCAATGTGGTGAGCGCCTTTCTCTGTTCGAGAGAGGCTATCAAGCGAATGTCCACCAATCACGGGGGCGGGGGTGGTGTGATTGTGAATCTGTCTTCCACCCTCGTTCGCACTGCCGCTGCCGGCAGGTTTATACCCTACGGCGCCTCTAAGGCGGCGATTGAGGCCTTCACTACCGGTCTTTCGCAAGAGGTCGCCGGAGAGGGCATACGGGTTAACGCTGTGGTTCCCGGGGCTATCAATTCAGATATGTTGCCACCTGATCGGCTTGAGCAAATTATTGCGACATTGCCGATGGGGCGGGTGGGTGAGCCCGAGGAAGTGGCCTCTGCTATTGTCTGGTTGTTATCGAACGAAGCGTCTTATGTCTCGGGCGCGCATTTGGGTATTACGGGCGCGCGCTGATGAGCTCAAGATCCGGTAGCGGCAGCCTGCGCCCTGCGTAACGTCTGTCGGGTCGCCTCCGCCGCACGCCTCGCACGCTCGATTGCCGGCATTGTTTGGGACAGTTTTGTCATGGGTATTTCCATGGCGACCGGTGTATCTGTGGGTAGGGCTCGACACATTTCGAGTAGGTCAATATCGCCGTCTCCCGGCAGTAGCCGTTCTTTAGTGGCCACATGCAACTGGCTCTCCAGACTGAAATCTGTGCAGCGGGGCGCATCGCAAATTTGAAAAATGGCGATCGAGTCAGGTGGGAGCGCGGCAAGTTCAGAGACATCGCCTTGAGAGCGATCGAAGTGTAACGCATCGATCACGATCCCCAGATTGGCTCGCTGTAAGTGAGCGACCGCTCGTGCTGCATCGGACAGGGATCCAATACTCATCCATGGGACAAATTCGATTCCGATTTTGAGGCCCAACGGCTTCGCCATGTCGCAGAGCTCAGCCAAATTGTTAAAAGACCTCTCGGCCTCGGCATCATCGATGCTACACATCACACAGCGAGCACCCATTTCTGCGCTGACATCCAATAATGCTGCAAAATCCGAGGCCCGCGTCTCTGCGCGGATGCGCGCCGCGCTGGCGTCGAGGGCAGATATACCCAATGCGCCCATGTGCGTTAATGCGTTGCGCCTGAAATCAGGGTTTTGCATCAGCTTCGTGCCTGGCTCGGTCGGAGCGCCGTCTAGCAGTCTCAGACCAACATGGGTACATCCGATCTCTGCGGCCACCTCTACCAATTCCTCAAAGGAAAGCTCAGGTGCTGTGTAGTATGACAGTGAGAGAGGGATGGATTTTTGATCCCGGTGTGACGAATCTGTCGTCATCCGGCGTTCAAAACGGCGGCTGTGGATTGACCCAGAAGTCGCCGGGCATTATCGGCAAGGCCGGGAATGTCAGCGCCCTTCTTGATGGAGTTCTGTTGGTCCCAGCCCGCAAAGTTGGTGCCCATGACCAATCGATGGGTCCCCATTACTTCCACTAGCAGCGCCAGTGAGCGCGGATCTCCGACATTGGTGTCAAACCAGAGCAAGGAAAGCTGCTCTTCAAAGGCACCGTCTTCCCGTAGCCAGTCTTCTGCCCAAGGCCGTTTGAGACTGGCTTGCCGCATTCGCCCTGCCAAAAACGGCGTGGCGCCACCACCATCGCTGATGCAGATACGCAGGTTTGGGTGCCGTCGGAGTACGCCTCCATAAATCAATGTTGCCGCAGCAATTGTCCCTTGGGCGGCGAAGCCACACACCACATCGAGGTCAAACCGTTTGAGGTTAGGGTCACCCGGAGGGCCGTCAATCCCAGCGGGCCCGCCATGAATAAAAAGGGGTACATCGAGTTCGCACGCAGCGGTGTAAAGCACATCGAGTTCCGCATGATCGAAAGAGCGACCGAAGTCCGTACCGATGGCTGCGCCCGCGAGCCCCAGTTGCTGAACGGCTCGCTCAAGTTCTCGGGCCGCGGCTTCCGGGTTTTGCATGGGCAGTGTTGCCAGCCCTGCCAGCCGGCGGGGTTGATGATGTATCACCTCTGCCAGCGCGTCGTTCCACCTCTGACAATAGGGAATCGCTTCCTCGGCAGGAATAAAGTGAAAGTAGGTGAGCGGGCTTGGGGACAAAACTTGGAAGTCAATTCCGGCTGTGTCCATCGCCTGTAAACGAAGTTCCACATCAGTGAACGGGCTTTTGCTGTGACGGACGCCGCTCAGTTGGTAGTTGCCAATTCGGTACCAGGGTTTTCCGGAGGTGTCGGTGCCGTATTCGGGTCCATGTCGCCAGCTAGGGCCCATATCGACCTCGATACGCACATGGGCGTGGCAGTCGACGGTGTTTGCTGTCTTCAGTCCAGGCATAAGGTACTAGCGTAGGTTGCGCGGCCTACGAACTTCGTAGCTGCCATTTTGCGTGTTGTAGTAGTAACGCTCTGGTTTGTAGGTGCCCTGGGCGACTGTAATGCCATAGGTATTGTCCTCCAGCGCCCGAAATCCGTGAATATCCGCAGGCGGCGCAACGACGGCAAATTCTCCGGGCCCCAGTACACCCGACTGCGCTACCCCCAACTGCGCCTTCCCGGGAGTGTCGCCATCATCCAATCGCTCATATACCGTATGTTCCACATTGCCACGATAGACAAATAAGGTCTCCCAGATGCCGTGATCATGCGGTTGCACTGGTGGGTCTACGGGGACTTTAAATAGAACAACGCTCAGCTCTCCATCAAAATACAGGTACCAGGATTCGGCGACATTGTTGCCTGGCCTCGGTATGCCCACCTCAAGTAAATCCTCGCGCTGAAGAATTTTCATGGCGGGCTCCGCCAGCGCCACGCGAAAAAGATCGAGGGATCCGGCTTCATAGTGTGTAGCCGCGTCGGCGATGTCAGTAGCGAAGTCGCGCAAAGTGTACGTCGTTGACTGGTTGGAATTCATGGCGCGATCATTTGGTTGACCCTAGCTTATTGTGGAGCTCGGCCGCGGACCACGCAACGGCGAAGAATGCGGCGGTGAGAGCCCATTTCGTAATTGCTGATTGCGCGATGCAACAGGCTACGATTGTCCCAAAAGACGAAATCCTTCGGTTGCCATTTTTGTGTAAAGGTAAATCGATCCTGCGTAGCATGATCGAGCAAGCTGGCGATCAATGCCTCCGCTTCAGCCTGATCCATACCTGGAATGCCGCAGCTGTACATGCCGACGAAGAGGCTCTTGCGCCCCGTATCGGGGTGGGTTCGGACAATAGGGTGCGTGATCGGTGGCGGCACAAGTTCGGCGTCGATAATGTTGTGTTGTCCAAGTGTGTCTAACATGTGGCCAAAGCTTTGAACGACCTGACGCCCTTCAAGCCGTTGCTTGATATTTTCTGGAAGCGCTTCATAGGCCGATTCCATATTGGCAAATTGGGTGTCACCACCGACAGGCGGGATCTCCAATCCATATAGCATGGTCATCAAAGACGGTTCCGGTAGGTAGGCTTTGTCGCTGTGCCATTGGTAATTGGATCTGAGTAACGGTGAATTCGAGGGCTTGCCTTCGCTGTCCACGTTGGCGATTGTGTGCACGGGGGGGAGGACTCCGCCATTCTCATTGTTTCTGACCTGATTAATTTCGAGCGGGCCGAAGTAACGCGCGAAACGCTCTATATCATCATCGGTGATGGATTGATTTCTGACCACGACAAGGTGGTAGTCCAAAAATGCCCGATGAAGCTGTTCCATATCCTGTTGGCTCGCTGACCCAAGGTTCAGCCCCGTCACTTCTGCCGCCATGACGGTCGAGAGCGGGTTGATCTGAAAGCTTGGCTGTGAGGAGTCTGTGGGGGTCATGCTTATCTCAATTCTCTGGGCACCACTGATATTAGCGTCGAACTGATGGGCGGGCACGCGTTGGCGGGACACCCCCGTGCACCACCCAGCCACTGGTTGCCATGACGCCGGCATCCACAGCGATATCAGCACCGGTAATGCCCGAGGCGCTGTCACTTAATAGGAATGCGATGGTTTCGGCGACCTCTTCAGGAGTGACGAGACGCCCCAGCGCGCTCAGGGTGGAGGGCGGAACAGGGTAGCGCAAGCCCTCTTCAAGGGCCGCCAGCACTCGATCAACCGAGACGAAGCCCGGGGTGACGGTATTCACTCTCACCCCACTTCGGCCCCATTCTCCGGCCATGCCTTGGGTGAGGGCTATGATCGCCGCTTTTGATGAGGTGTAGGCGTGCCCATGATTAGGCCGGTGTCCCCCAATGGAACAGAGATTGACGATTGCGCCTGCGCCGCGCGCCGCCATGCGGCTTCCAAATTCAACATTGCAAATGTAGCTGCCGCGAAGGTTAACCTGATAGATACTGTCAAAGGTATCCAAATCTAGCCGCTCGGGCGCCACTTGTGGAGCGAATAGTGCGGCACAGTTGACCAGCCCAAAGACTTCCCCTTGAGTGGCTTCGATTTGGTCTGCCGCTCTGGTGATAGACGCTGCCTGTGTTACGTCAATTGGCAGAAAGTGTCCGCCGCACTGCTCCGCGACTTGCTCTGCGCCCTTTTCGTCGATGTCAGCGACAGCTACTCGCCAGCCCCGGGCATGGAGAATACGAGATGTGGCAGCGCCGATTCCGCTGGCACCGCCCGTAACAACTACGAGCCGATATTTGCCATCTGTTGCGTCGTCTGCGTAATCAGCCATGCGCCACCTTAGGAAGAAGCCAGCCCACTGAATCGCGGATGAGTCTCGCGTGCGTTGTTTCACTAACGGAGCGAGAGTCATGCCCCAGCGAATCGAATACAACCCGGCCGCGGCCTGGCTTATACCGCCACATTACCGGTTGCGGCTCAGGGACAGCGTCGCTATGCGCCATAGCCATAACGGTCACATCAGTGGAGACCTCTAGAGAGGTATAGAGCTCATCGGTCACTGCAAAAGATGTGAGCTCGGAGTTCTTCGATGTTGGCTCTGGGTTGACCGCCACGGTCTCGAGAGGGGGGTGCCAGCTCTGACCCCAAACCCATCTTCCTCCCAGCAGTTCGCCCCACTGTGGCCAGTCTGAAAAGCATATGCAGGCGGTGTGCATGCCCAGCAGGGCGCCCCCATCCAGTACAAAATTACTGAGCGCCTGCCGCGCCTGCGGCGAGGGGGAGTAGGCCTCAGTATCACGGTAAGGGTCATATTTTTCGCCCAGCATCTCCCAGCGGAGTGCGTAGATGGTGAGCAGGTCTGGAGGGCGGGTGGCGAGACTTAATAGCCCAGCCTCCATGTCTTCCTCCATCTGCGAGGTAATACCCAATGGGGAGAGCACATCGGCGAGTGCTGCCGCGGCAGACCCGAAATTGTGAGAAATGCCGCCAATAAGAATCAGGTTATTGAGCGACGCCATAGTATCTCACGGCAGAGAGCGCTGAGGCATGATGATAAAGGCCAGAAAGTGTGCGCCAGCGTCGGATTAAATTATCGTACGCTGGCGAGGTCATTGGTCTTAGGTGCAAACACCAACAGTGCATTCCCAGGCTCATGATTGTACAGGCCATAACCTGAGTTAAGGACCATGTGCCCGTCACCTATTGCCGGCCCGGAGCCGCTCATTCCGCCCCCAGTAACGCTGACACCATTGGTGCCAACGCTGGGTGTTCTGGTGTCGTAGGACCAAATGATATCTCCGGTGTTGCCGTCATAGGCCCGTACTAACCCATCGAGATGGCCAGCGATAACAGCACCATCCATGGCGGTAATGGCGGCTGACACGCCGGGATCACAAAAGGGGCGGCCCTCACCACAGACGTTTTCCTGCACATGTTGCCATAAGATCTCGCCGGTCACTGCGTTCACCGCTGACACACCTGGCCGGGCGAGTTCGGGATCCAGCCATTCGCCATTCCGTGTATCGTTCATGTCGTTGATTGGGACATAGACTGTGGTGCCAGCAGCGGCCATACCAAAGTGCACGCCGCCCTGAATGCTGCCGCGACCCAGTTTGACCTCCCACAATTTATTCTGGCCTGTCTCAGAGTCGAGCGCAAAAACGCGGCCATCTTTTTGGCCGGCGACCACTACAGTCTTACCATTGCCGATATCAACCAGCAGAGGGCTGGAGGCCTGGTCATAGTCCGGGCCGTCCTCCTCAGGACAATTGGGGTTATCGGCCATCATGCAGGCTACGTTCCAGGCGTCCCCTGGAAACGTTTGTCGCGACCATAGGCGCTCGCCGCTATCGAGAGCGACCGCTATGATGGAGTCGCTGTTGGTGTCCGCCGGCGAGGAGTAGTTTTCACCTGTTCCGAAAATCAGCAGATTTCGATTGGTGTCGACCGTGGGGCTAGTCCACACGGGCGCTCCCGAGGGGGCTAGTACTTCAGTTCCCAAGCTTGTTGCACCGACGGATGCTGGCGCCGTCGGTATCGCGTAGCTGTCCCAAATAACGCTGCCAGTCTCCCCGTCTGCCGCCAGCAGATGGCCACGGAACGTACAGCATTCATAGTCTGGGTTGGCAGCCGTAATCACTTCCAGTGACGACACCGGTATGTAGACATTGCCGGCCGCGACAGCTGGTGTGCCCGTCAACGTTGCACTATGGTGATCGTCAGCACTGATACTCCAGACTTGTTTGCCCGTCACTGCATCGACGGCATAAAAGTTGGCGATGATGTCACCAAAATAGGCGGTCGGGATGCCATCGAGTCCACGCTTACCCAGGGTGATGCCGGTGCGCACTTCCGCGCGCGCCGCAAAGGTCCAGCGCACGCAGCCCGTATCCAGATCGAACGCATAGACCGTACCGTCCTGGCTACCCACGAATACAGCACCCATTGCAATAGTAGGCTGTGAGCGCGCTCGGGTT
>Ga0181569_10000325_pt1 | contig 36721 bp, 23 predicted proteins | sample 101ome_19_FD_132452 | JGI IMG/M metagenome (GOLD analysis project Ga0181569, IMG submission 132452) | Coastal salt marsh microbial communities from the Groves Creek Marsh, Skidaway Island, Georgia - 101405AT metaG (megahit assembly) | ecosystem: Environmental > Aquatic > Marine > Intertidal...
ATAGTGTCTCTCTCTCTCTCTCTCTCTCTCTCTCTCTCTCTCTCTCTCTCTCTCTCTCGACGGTTGGTTGAAAAATAGAGCGGTGGACGCGCGTGTCAACGATCACCGATCATCGACGACGTATGCGATTGCGCATCTTGAATCCACCGTCGGACGAGCCCGCGTCCGAGGCGTCGCCGCGATCGCGCACGAATGGAATCTCGCGAGGCGCGTCGACAACGGTCGGTTTCACCGTCGCAGCCTCGCGCTCGGGAAGAGGCGGCGCCGGTTTTCTCGCCGATGTCGCGTCTAAACCCGCGAGTAAACGTGTGAGTTCGCGCGTGGACACCGGTCTCTCGCTCGGCGTGCGCGTCATGCACACGGCGTCCTCACTGTCCGAATAATACCCGCGCCGAACGCCGACGCGCTCGAAACCGCACTTTTCGTACATTCGAAGCGCCCCGTCATTCGACGCGCGAACCTCCAACACGCCAATATTGTCGGGGACTAAACCTAACATCGCCTTGAGCATGCGCGTGCCCAACCCGCGCCGTCGAAGCGACGGTCTCGTCGCTATTTGCATCACCTGCGTCTCTCCGCCGACGCACAGACAAAAACCCACCGCCGCGACGACGCGCGCGTCCGATTCCGCGCGCTCCCCCGGCGCCGGCACGGCGACGAGCGCGCGATTGAGCGCCGCCGTGTTCTTATCCGTCGACGTCGACGCTTCGAGATCGCGCACGACGGTATCGCGCGTCCAATCGACGCCCGACGTCTCGCACAGGTTCGTCTGCGAGCAGCGGCGGCGAGAACGCGTCTGTCGCGTCAGTCACTCAACCGTCGTTCACGAGCGCATTCACGAGCGCATGAAGAAAACGAAAACAATAGAACGTCGAGATGGCGCGCGCGCGCACGCACCACGCCGTCGAAATCCCGCGCCTTGACCGGTCGTATCGTCCACGACTCGACGCTCGCGAACGTCTCCTCCAACTCTGACCCCGCGCGCGCGCGCCGCTCACCGCGGCCCGTCGTCGTCCGCGTCGTCCGCGTCGTCCACCGTCTCCCGCGCGCACCCGCCGTCGTCGTCGTTGTCGTCGTCCGCGCGTCGAAAGTCCTCATCCTGCCGCCAGCCTCTCGATTCGCTCGCCGTTCTCTTCGCGCGTTCCCTCGCCTCCTCGCGCGTCGCCCGCCCGTCCGACGCCGACGACGCGCTCGACAAGTCTCTGTACGACCGTCCGCGCACGCGCACGAGTCTCGCCCCCGTCGTCTCGACGCTCGTCGACGACATGTGCGGCACGCCACATCATGCCTGGAGACGACGAGGACGAGGACATCGACGCCCGCGACGCGCGTCGGCGTCCGTCGTCGCGTCGCGCGCGCTCGAGAACATCGAGCGCGTCGCCGTCGTCGTCTCGCCGTCGTCACCGTCGACGCGACGACGACGACGACGACGGGAGCGCGCGTCGATTCCATCGTCATCACAATCACCGTCGGCGCGATGATTCGTCGAGCGCGTCGGCGTCGCGTCGGCGTCGACATCGTCGACGACGCGATCGAGACGACGATCGAGACGACGATCGAGCCGCGTCGCGACGCGCGCGACGCTCGAGATCGCGTGGACGTCGTTCGAGGAGCGCGTCCCGCGACCGGGACGGCGACGGGCGGCGCGCGGCGCGTTCGGACGACGAGGACGACCGCGATCGACGACGACGACGACATCGCGATCGCGAGGATGATCGTGATCGTCACCGTCGTCGACGACGGTCGAGATCGAGGTCGAGGTCGAGGGATGGACGACGACGTCGACGCGCGCGGTCGTCGCGGTGGGACGCCGCCGGCGACGACGAAGTCGACGCGAATACGACGAATACCACGCGAGAATTTAGACGGTCGGGGGAGCGATCGACGCAGTTACAGACGCAGATTGAGATGATGCGCGCGCTGAGTTCGACGGCGCGCGATGGGGTGGAGAAGGCGATCGAGGAGGCGAGGGAACGCGCGGCGACCATGTTGAGTCGACCGCCGCCGCCGCGGGACGCGCGACGAACGACGGCGGAGGCGGAGGCGGGTGAGAGCGAGAGCGAGGAGGCGTGGACGATGCGCGAGAGGAAAGCGCCGCCTCCGAAGACGGTGGACGTGGGTGCACGCGCGGTGGTTGGATCCGGGATGGCGAAGCGCATGGAGGGCGAACCGGCGGCGGAGGGCGAACCGGCGGCGGAGGGCGAACCGGCGAAACGGGCGACGTATACGGTGGATTTTTACGATATGGACGTCAAATACGAGGGATTAGTCATAGGTCCCGGTGGGATGACCATACGTAAGCTTCAACAGGACATCGGGACGTCCATAGAGGTGGTTCGCGGCGAAGGGAAGCTGCAGATTAAGGGATCGGAGGAGAAAATCGCCTACGCGAAAAAAGTGCTCGACGAATTCTTCGAAGTCAAGGGATCGAAGACGGTCAAGGTTGGGTGCAAGGCGCGATCGGGACTCATCATAGGAAACGCCGGACAAACCATCAAGGCGCTCAAGGAACAGACGGGATGCCGAATCGAGGTGATGCGAGACGTCGAGGAGTGCGTCATCACCGGACCGGGCGATCGCGTCAAGGTGGCGCAAACAATCATAGAGAAGATGATCGCCGATTCTTGGGAGGAGGGCGCGGACGGGAACGTCACCATCGTCGAGGAAGTGATTCCTTGCGCGTACAAGGCGGGCGCCATCATCGGTCCGGGTGGGAACACGATTCGAAACATTCGCGAAACCACCGGCGTCGCCGTCGACATCGAACGCGGCGCCAACGGCTGTCGCGCGAGCGATCTCTGTCGCGTCGTCGGCACCCCGGCACAGGTGAAAAAAGCCATCGAGATCATTCATCAACTCTTAAAGGAGATGGGTCAGGCTGAACTCAACGCCGCGCCGACCGTACCGCCGATGTACGCCGCCGCGTACGGGTACCACGCGCAACCCGTCGTCGCCGACCCGAACGCCGCCAACGCCTACTATTACCAACAGTACTACCAACAGTACTACGCCGCCAACGCCGGCGTCGCGCCGCCCGCGCCGCCGCCCAACCCACCACCGAAGCCACCGCCGTGAACGCGCGAGGCGTCGCGCGGAACCGTGTAACGTCATCCACGCGTCCCCAAAGTCGGCGCCGTCCCGGCGAAACACTACGTAAATAATAATCCAAAACATAAGTCATCACATCTTGCGCGCGTCACACGTCTACACGCGCGCTATGCGACCGCGCGCACGCTTCGCGATCGCGATCGCGGTGACGCTCGCGTGCGTCGCGCCGTCGACCGCGTCCGAGGCGCGCGCGCGCGCTGATGTCGTTCGAGGCGCGCACCCATCGAAGATCCATCTCTACGACGTCGACGTCTTTTCGTGCGACGACGGGCGCACGCGCGTGCCTCGCGCGCGAATCAACGACGAGTATTGCGATTGCGCGGACGGTTCGGACGAGCCGGGAACGTCGGCGTGCGCAGGGAGGACGGGGGCGCCCGGGTTTTATTGTCCCAATCTCGGGTCGACGCCGAAGACGGTGGCGAGCTCGCGAGTGGACGACGGCGTGTGCGATTGCTGCGATGGAAGCGACGAGCGAGGGACGTCTACTATGAATAAGAAGACGTGTCCGAACGCGTGCTTCAACGAGGCAAAGGCGCGACGCGAGGAATTGGTGGCGGAACTGTCGCGCGCGAGACGCGGGACCAAGGCGCGAGACGCGGCGGCGGCGAAGACTCTAGGACGACGCGAGGCTTGGATGAAGGAGCGCGAGGCGTTGGAGAAGCAGGCGAAGAAGAAGAGGAAGGATGTGAACGCGTTGCAGGCGGAGGTGGACGCGGTGGAGGAGGAGGAGCGGAAGGCTCGCGAGGCGAGAGAGGCGGCGGAGACCAAGGCGAGAGAGGAGGAGGAAGCCGCGCGCGCGAGTGAGGAGAGCGCGCGAGGCGACGCCGAGGGCGACGCGGCGACGGGGGAGGACGACGTCGCCGACGAGGACAAAGCCGCGTCATACGAGGACGAGATGGGTGGTGACGAGCCCGCGGGGGACGCAGAGGAGACGGACGAAGAGCGCGGCAAACGCATCGCAAGTCAATGGATTTCCGACGAAGGCGCCGAGGAACCGGTGCCCGAGGAACCGGAACCGCAAGAGTTTGACGATGGTTTCGATAACGTCGACGTGGCGTCCTCGTTAAAGTCCAGAATCAGCGGTCTTCTCGATCGCGCGACAAGTTTCGTCGCGCGTCGCGCCAAAGATAAATTGGCCGACCGCGCGAGTTCGAAGAGAGACGCGCACCGCCAACAGAAAGAGGCGTTGGACGACATGGAGTCGAAAATCGAGGAATTGAAGAACAACATAGAGCGCGATTACGGTCCCGGAGACGCGATGATTTCTCTCCTCGGTCGATGTTTCGAGGCGAAGATTGAAAAGTACAAGTACTCGGCGTGTCCGTTCGGCGACGCCAAGCAAGACCACACCAGACTCGGGTCGCACAACTCCGTCGAGACGTCCGACGACGGTCAAGTCACTCTCAAATTCAGCGCGGGCGATTCGTGTTGGAGCGGTCCGAGCCGTTCGCTCGCCTTGTCGTTGCGTTGCGGCGAGAAGGACGAGCTCGTGTCCATCGACGAGCCTTCGCGGTGCGAATACGTCGGCGTCGCGCGCACGCCCGTCGCGTGCGATCCGACCACCATCGACGCCCTCGAGCGCGAATTGCGCGAACTCGACCAACTCATCGCCTCGGCGTCGTCCTCGAAGACAGAGCTCTGAGCGGTTCTCGAGGCGTCGGCGACTCGAGATTCATCAAACACCTCTCACATTGATTTACATCTGAACTACCTACATTCTACACCACCCATCGCGACAACGCACCCATCGCGTCGCCATCGCTGTCCCTCTCCCGCGCGCGCTACACGTCGAACCCCTCGGCGCGCAAGCACTTGAGATGCTTTTCGATCAATTCTTTGCACTTTCCATCATCTTCCGACCCGTGCATGACGACGCACTCATCGCGCGCGCGCTTCGTCTCCGGACACGCGCAGCATATCTTCTTCGGTTTCCCATCCGCGCCGATCGGCGCGGACGACGCCGCGGTCTTCGAGGCGGAGGCGCCCATCGCTGGGGAATGACGTCAGAGCGACCCGCCGAGATGATGACGATGGCGCGCGCACGCGTCGACGCGACGACGCCGCGTCGCGTGGCGCTCGATGGAAAGACGCGACGCGTGGCGCCCGCGCGACGCGCGCGACGCGCGCGCGCGACGGCGACGCGAGGACGACGAGGGGAGGAGTTCGCGACGACGTCGACGGTGCGACGCGCTTTTTCCTCGTCGCCGTCACATCCGACGACGACGCGCGCGACGATCGCGCGCGCGCTTCAGACGACGGAGGACACGCCCGTGGACGCCGCGTCGAGCGCGGAGACGTACGATTGGCGCGCGCACTGGTACCCGGTGGCGTTTTGCGCCGACCTCGAGGCGGACGCGCCGCTGACGTTTACGCTCTTGGGCGAACCGTTGGTGTTCTGGAGAGATAAAGCCGGGGAGATGCGGTGCGTGGCGGATCGGTGTCCGCACCGATTGGTGCCCCTGAGCGAGGGACGCGTGAACGAGGTCGGGGAGTTGGAGTGCGGGTATCACGGATGGACGTTTACGGGCGAGGGGAAGTGTACGTCCATTCCGCAAATCGAACGGGGAACGGGATTGGACACGGCGTTGAAGAGTCCGAGATCGTGCGTGGCGGCGTACCCGACGATGGAGGCACAAGGTATGCTTTGGGTGTACCCGACGTCCAAGGATAAGGCGCCGGCAACGCTTCCAGATTTGCCGTTGATTCCGGAGTACGACGACCCGGAGTGCGTGTGCCAAGATATTTTCCGCGATCTTCCCATGGATTGGGCGACGCTGTTGGAAAACGTCATGGACGTGAGTCACGTGCCGTTCACGCATCACAACTCGGTGGGCAAGCGCGAGAACGCGACGCCGGTCAACTTGGAATTGACGAGCGAATCGGGCGTCACGGCGAAGGGATTCGAAGGCATCTGGCAAGAGGGACCGCGAAAGGGTAAGTACGGTTCGCAGTACACGGAATACAACGCGCCGACGTTGATGCGCCACACGCTCAGAACGCCGGCGTTCACCACACTGACGGTCGTGTACGCCGTGCCGACGACGCCCGGTCGTTGTCGTTTGATGGCGCGATTTCCATTCATCTTCAAATCGGCGCTTCCGCGCTTCTTCTTCGGTCTCTATCCGCAGTGGTTCTCGCACACCAACCAAAACGCCATCTTAGAGGATGATCAAATTTTCCTGCACAAGCAAGAGCGTTTGATCGAGGTTGAACAACGGGCTGGAAAGTCGTACGCTCAGTCGTGCTACATGCCGACCAAGGCGGACGTGTACGTCTCCGCGTTCAGAAAGTGGATCGTCGACATCGCCGGCGGCGGTCCGGCATGGCCCAAGGCCATGAAGACCGACTTGCCGCCGCAAGAAACCACGCGCGAGGCGTTGCTCGACCGCTACCACTCGCACACGATCAACTGCAAGTCGTGCTCCAAGGCGCTTGCCACCATCGGCAAGGCGCGCAAGGCGCTTCGAGTGCTCACCTTTGCCGCCCTCACCGCCGCCGTCGCCGCGTTCGCGCGCGCCGCGCCGAACAAGTACACCATCGCATTGGCCGTGCTCTCGGTCGCCGCCGCCTTGGTTCGCGAAAAGCTCGGCGCCCTCGCGCTAAAGATGAAAATCGGCCCGTATCCGCCGCCTCGTCGACCGCCGAGCATGATGGAAGATTCTTTGCGCAAAGCGCGCTTGCTCAACTTGTAATTACATTCATACACATGACGCACGTTTCACACACAGTCATCAATACACATTTCATCAATTAAAACGCGAGCGTCTTGGGTCCCATCACCCGACAGACTTGACACACAAAGCGCGCCGATCGACGCTCGGCGATGTCGCTCGATAACACTCCAGCCACCTTGGCGCATCTCGCGTGCATCACTCTCGCACAAGATGAACATGCAATCCAAGGATTCAAGGTCTCGTAAGAACGACATTGCACGTCCCGCAGCGGTTCTTCGCACAGCGCGCACGCGCACTCGTTGAGCGACGGAGTCGCTCGACGCCGACGTAAAATCGCCGGCGCGGAGAGCGCGTACACTTTTTCCGAGAATTCGATCGCCAACGGCGACGAAGGTCCACCGCGCTCGCGCGTGGACGTGTCCGATAATCGAATCTTAGCCGCGCGTCCCGCCGCGCGCGCGAGGCTCTCCGCACACGCTTTACGCTGCGCTCGAACGTCGCGCGGTGAGTCTACTTTTCAAATTTCAAAAAATGAAATTTTTTCAAAAAAACGACGCGCGCGTCTTCGAGCGGGGCGCGCGCACCTTGAGCGAATCGGGCGTTTTGGCGCGCGCGAAAAAGTCAATCTCGTCGACGTACGTGTCGGCGTTCACTTTGATTACTTTCTTACGCGGGGGCATGTCGCGAGGCGCGAAGTGGCGCGAGGCGGCGCTTCGTATTACGAGTCGGCGTCTACAGCACAATGGTCTAGTCGGTCGTACGTACAGCGCTCGGCGCGATCGATGATGTGTTCCAATCACACGAGGAAATCGGGCGCGAGCAAGGTGACGGTCTCTTCGGACGTTTCGTTGGTGAGAAAGAAGAATCGTTCGGCGACGTTTCGACTGTCGCCGGTTTCGGCGCCGCCCAACGCCGGGGGCACGATCGAGGCGCGCTTTTCGGTGACGCGCTCGAATAAGACGCCGTTGGTGGTGAGTTGTTTCAGAGCGCGCGCGATGACGTGCATGGGGTACATCTTGCCGAGCGCGTTGATGATGCGCGATTCGGACGATCCCGGATAGTTGAGCGCGACGCCGGCGACGGCACGCGTGCACGCGCCAATCAGCGCATCCTCCGTCGACCTGGACGAGCTCTTTCGAGTGGTGTACACGATTTCGTTTTCGATCGTTTCGGACGTTATCTTGCCGGAGCTTGTGAGAGCGTCGAGCGCGCACCGCACGACGCTCGCACCGAGCGCGCCGACGGCTTCCGCCACGTTGGATGCGCGAAGTTCGTCAATGACTTCCTTCGCTGACACGCCGTTTCCGGCTCGCAATTCTTTGATGACCTTCACGCATTTCGTTTCGATCGCTTTTTCCTCGTTGGACGCGATGGGAAGCGTTCCAACGGTGGCTGCCGAGACGAATTTCCCGCCGTTGTGGTCGCCGTCGCGAATGTCAATCTTCACGCTGTGGAGCGCCTTCACGGCGCTGTTCGGAGATTTGAAGTATGGCGAGTCGTTGAAGCGATCATCGTTGAACGCCGGAGGAACATCTCTCGTCGCATCTTCGCTCGTCAACGACATGTTGATTTTATTATCCACCAAAGCTTGACACAGCGCCAACACTTGCGAACCGTTCGGCGCGACGCACGAGACGTGTTTCGGCGCATCGGCGGCGAACAACGTTTGTGCGTGCGTGAGCGCGTCCGATCGGTGCGTCGAGACCTCGTGGTCGCGCAAACTTTTGAATGGCGCGTCGATCTCTTCATCCATGTCTGAATCGTCGTAATCGCTGACGTCGTCGTAATCGCTATCGTCGCTCTCGTCCTGGAACGAAATCGCGCGGCGTCGAAGAAACGCAATCGGCGCGAGGCGCGCGAGAATGATATCGTCGTCCGCCTCGGTGAGTTCGCGACCGGCACGAATACGACGAACTGTTTCTTCGCGTTTCGCGCGCACGCGCACCACGCGCGGCGGTTTCGGTTGCTTGGGCAACGGATACGGAACCGGAGATTCCTTCAAAATTTCGCGCGTCGCGTGTAACACTTGCTTCGCGATGCCTTCGGACCATTTTCCGGTGGTGTCCCACGTTTCATCCCACGTGTCCGTGTCCATCGCGCTCTGAAGCGCGGGAGATTCAACGAATGGAAGCGCAGTCTCTCGTCTGGCGCGCGCCCCGCGTTCGTAGAATTCGGCGCCGACGCGCAAGATGGCGTCGTGTCTGGCGGTGTTTTCATCTTCATCGTCGTCGCCGTTGGCCACAGTCGTGAGATATCTCCATCTTTTGACGACGGCGCGTTTCTTCACGTGTGGATACCGAGAACGCCACATTTGATCGTTGTAGACGACGGATGCGCGATAGTCGCGTTTCTGCGCACGGAGCGCGTTCGGCCCAGACAACGAGATGAAACGAATCATGCAAAACACCAAGAACTCATCCTCCGCCGCGCTGAAGATGAACTTCTTACGTCCGCCCGGAATGCCGAATTCACCGTCGCTCTCGTCGTCGTCGAACAACTCGTACGCTTTCTCCGCGTAGCTCGGACTGTTCACGTTCCCACCCGTCGGCGAGCTCACCGCCGGCAACCTATCGAGACGCGCCGTCTTCGGACCGTCGGGCGTCTCAGACGCCTTGATCAATCGGTACGGAAACCTTTTACTCGTGCCGCTTCGGGAACAACGCGCGTAGATGTTGAGCGCTTGCGCCGCGAGCTGCGACGTGATCAGTCCCTCACCCTGCGCCGCGCAAATCTTCGTGTAGATGAAATCTCGCCACGTCTGTTTGATGTGATTCAAGTCGCTCGGTAGATTGAGATCCTCAGCGAGTTGCTCGACGCGAAGCGCCTCTTCCGCGGGGAGACCGAACCTAGCGAGACATTCGATGGCTTTCGCGACGACGTCGTCGGTCACGTCTTTCGGCGCGTCCTCGGAGATCAAATTTTCAGACGACGCGCCACCGCGCGCGAGCAAAAGAGTCACGAGCGCGCGCCACGCCTCGTTCAACCGATCCATGAGAATGATGCAGTTATCGAGTCCTAACGCCCATTTCCGGCCCCACGCACGCACGGCGGTGAGACGAGGATACTTGAGCTCTGTGGCTGGATACGCTCCGTCCATATCCGGGTTCCCTTTAAAATTTTGCTCCATGGCGGCCCAGAATTTCCGAGCGCCCGTCGTCGTGGACACGTCGTACGTTTCGCTCCACGAACGCTCGTCGCTCGTGTCCGTCGCCTTGATTTGAAACCGCGCCTTTCGAGTCAAACGTAGCGTCAATTTCATCTGTTGAGAGGATTCGTCGTACTCTGGGACTTCTCGCATCAAACCGAGCGCCGTCAACCGCTGCGTGAGCTTGGCCATGTAGTGCATCGACTGCATCTTTTCGCGCAGTTCTGGCGCTAAATCTCGCACGAGCTTGTTGCGCAACGCCTCCGTCTTGATGTGGTCCAAATCACGCGTGTTGATATTCTTGGACTCGACGCTGTTGATGATTTTTATGTACATCAAAATCGGCATGTCGCCATCGAGCACGTCCTTGCGCACCTCGTCGTCGGCGCCGGATTTAAATACGTTCTCGACCAAGTAGAGGTGTAAACACTCCAAACGAATGAGGGCAGATTTTATGTATCCCAAGCTGATGGCGTGAAAGTCATTCAACGTTCGATACGTCGAACGAAAGTCGATCTCGGTGTCCACGTCCATCGGCGTCGCGGCAGCGGCGGCAGGCTCCGGAAGAAGCTCCGCGGGTTGAATGCTCACGATTTCTGTGGACGTGATCTTGTGGCTCATTGGTCGCCGTTCCGCGGTTTCGAGCGCGCGGATGTCCTCTTTGAGTGATTCGATGAACGCCGCTCCTTCTTCGCTCGCCGGATCGAAAGGATAGTCGGCGTGAAAGAGTATGACGTCTGGAACGCGTTCAGTGACGCTCCACGAAATTTCTCTCGCGATGCCATCGCCGCTACGCACGACATCGTCAACGAGCGCGTTGACAACCTTTTTATCCACCGTTTTGTACAATCCTCCCTCGGCGACGGCGAGCCATTTGCTCAAACGACTGACGTATAGGAAACCTTTGTTACGAAGCTCTTCGAGGAGAAGCTCGCGTCGACGAGACGCGTCGTCGACGAGCATCGGATCGACGACTCTTGCGATCACCGGTTCCGCATCTAAAGTGTCGACGGTTTCCGCGCGCTTCCGTGGCGCATCCGTCGACATAAAACACGTCGTCTTTACCTTGCCTCTCTGCACGCTCACTCGTTTGAACAATTCGTCCTCGTCGCACATCTTCAGTAATCGTTTTTCTACGGTTCTCGGCGCGTAATCGTACGCGCGCAAAATGTCTGTCTGGCTCACCGCGCCGTCCGACGATCGCACGCGCTCGCAGATTTGCGTCTCAAACGTTTGCTCGATGATGAGGTCTCCCACGACGCCGCGGCCGGTCCACTGAGCGCCGGCGTCCGCGTCATCAGCGCCGTCATCGCCGTCACCGTCCACGACTCGGTACGGTTTGATCAACCTCAACGCATCGCCCATATCGCTCTTCACGGGTTCGATGAAACACAGACGACACAGTTCAGCCTTGGCGGCGGCGAAGATTTTCGTCTTCGCCTTTTCCGTCTTGTCGCGCAAGAGCGACAAATATTGAAATTCTCCGTGCAAACGCTCCCGCACGGTCTTCGACGTCGCCGTCTGCTGCGGAAACTCGCTCAAAATGGTCGTCAATGTCGTGTAATACGCTGTCTTCTCGTCTTCGCGCGACTCCGCCTCTGGAGGCGCGAACCGCGTCAGATACACGACGTTATTCGTCTTCCCGCTGCCCCGCGCGGACATTTTCCGCCAACACACCAATCCCGCCCCCGCCAACTGTTTCACCGCGTGATCCACCGATTTCCCCTTATTCAACGCGCTCAGCTCCACCGTCGTCACCCCTCGATCGCGCGCGCGTCCAATCTCCTCTAAAATCGTTCGCGCCAAGTCGCTCAAACCGTTTTCCCACGTCGACTCGTCCCCGATCCCCAACGCTCGCGCGCGCACCGCCTCGGTCGCCACGAACGTCACCCCCGACGACGACGCGTTCGCACCGGTCGACGTCGACGTCGACACCCCCTCACACGCGCGCACGCGACGCACGACCTCATCCGCCGCCGCCGCCGCCGTCTCCGAGCGCGGCGCGCCGTCCGCGTCCGCCGCGTCCTCGTCACCGAGCGACCACGCCGTCCCACCCTCACGCGCGTCGACGACCTCCGCGTCACCTCTCGCGCACGCCTCGCACGCCGCGCGCGCGACGACGGCGATCCAGGCGTCGTCGCGCGCGTCGTCAACCTGGCGCGCGGTCGTTGATGGCTCGGACGCGACGACGTCGCGCGTCAACAGCGCCCTCGCCTCCATCCCGCGCGCGCCCGCGAGCGCGATTCGATCGAGCGTCTCGCGCGCGACGTCATCCACCGCGCCGCGCGCCATGGCGACGCGCGCGGACGTCTGCGGCGCGCGAATGCGCGACGCGCGGCTGCGCATTCGCACCTTTGACGAGTCATGACTCAATAGATGGGGACTCTGTCCTTCGCGCGTCCAGGGGTCGCGCGGGGACCCCCGAGATTCCGCAAACGCGCGCGCGCGCCGTCACCGCGTTCGTCGCACCGTACCGACGGTCGACCGCGTTTGTCCTCGACCGCGCCGACGCCCGCGCGCGTCGCGACTCGCGCTCGACGTCGCCTCGGGGGTGATTGTCGCTCGAATTTCAAAGACGCGCGGATCGCGCCCCGGACGTCGAGATGACGACGACGCTCGACGTGGACAGCGTCATCGAGCGTTTGCTCAGCGTGAGAGGACAACCGAATAATCGCACGGTGCAATTGGCGGAGGGAGAGATCCGGGCGCTGTGCGCGGCGGCGAGGTGCGTGACATTTGGGAGACGACCGCGATCGCGCGGTGCCAGCGCGAGTGGCTGGAGACGCGACGCGCGCGGATGCGGACGACGCGCGACGCGCGGGTTGGCGCGCGCGAACGGATGTGGGAAATATCGCGCGATCGAATCGCGCGCGGGGGCGGGGGATACGGTGGATGGATGGCGACGCGCGCGGGGGAGAGAGAGAGAGAGAGAGAGACGCTGGTCCGATCCGACGCGACGCGACGACCGAGACGACCGAGACGACTGACGATTCGCCCGCGGTGTGCTTCGATGACGCAGAGAAATCTTTCTCGCGCAGCCGTGTTTGTTAGAGCTCGAGGCGCCGTTGAAGATTTGCGGCGACGTGCACGGCCAATACTCGGACTTGTTGCGGTTGTTTGAGTACGGCGGGTTTCCGCCCGAGGCCAACTACCTGTTCCTAGGCGATTACGTCGATCGCGGTAAGCAAGGTTTGGAGGTTATTTGCTTACTCTTGGCGTACAAGGTGAAGTATCCGGAAAACTTCTTCTTGCTCAGAGGAAACCACGAGTGCAACTCGATCAGTCGGATTTACGGGTTTTACGACGAATGCAAGCGGCGGTACAACATTAAACTGTGGAGAGTCTTTTGCGACGTCTTCAACTGCTTACCCTTCGCCGCCATCGTGGATGAAAAGATATTTTGCATTCACGGCGGTCCGAGCCCAGAGTTGAAGGATCTTCAGCAGATAGTTCAAATCAAGCGTCCGACGGATATTCCCGACATGGGCATGTTGTGCGACTTTTTGTGGAGCGACCCGGACGCCGACATTCAAGGTTGGGGCGAGAATGATCGCGGCGTTTCGTACACGTACGGCACCGACGTCGTCGGCGATTTCCTCGCCAAGTTTGATTTCGACTTAGTTGTTAGAGCGCATCAGGTGGTGGAGAATGGGTACGAGTTTTTCGGAAAGCGTCAACTCGTCACCGTCTTCTCCGCGCCCAATTATTGCGGAGAGTTTGACAACGCGGGGGCGATGATGACGGTGGATGAAAACTTGATGTGCAGTTTCCAGATATTAAAGCCCGCTGAACGCAAACTCATGGGTGGTTTTGGGTCCATGATGGGGGCGCGGCCGAGCACGCCTCCTCGCAACGCCGGCGCGCCAAAGTGAGCGACGAGACGAGACGAGAGCGGAACCGACGCGCGGGAGACGGAGACGGAGACGGAGACTCTGGCGCGAACGCGAACGCGACGCCAACATCGTCGATTCGCATCACCGGCGGCGCATTTGAAAACTTTTAGCTCAACCTTGTGTAAACGATCAACATCCGATATATCGCCTCGCCTCTCTCCCGTCGCGTCCCGTCGCGTCGTCGTCGTCGTCGCGAAGACCGAGACCGTCACACCTCGCCGCGCGCGTTCGACGCATCCCATCGCCCCGCCGCGTCGGGAATCAACGTCGATAATGTCCACCGCACCCGACGCCGCACCCGACGCCCCGACGACGACCGCCGCCGTCGCGGAGGAGACGCCTACGTCGCTCGGACGCCGCGTCGCCGCGGTGAGACAACGAGACGTCTTCGGAAGTTACGTCGTCGCGGCGGCCGCGATGCGGTGTTTCGGAAGCAGAAACGCGGTGAAATTTCCGGGACGATGGCGGTTGAGACGCGAGATCGAACGCGAGGTGCGCGCGCGCGCGCCGTGTCGTCGAAAAGATGTACTTTGTGTCTCGGCGCGCGACGACGACGAGACTGACGAAGACGACGCGCGCGCAGGGCCTCTCGCACGTCATGACGCCGCAACGCACGCAGCGCGCCGTCGACGCGCTCGTGGACGCGAACGTCGTGCAAGTGGTTCGAAGTTCTGGGTGTTTTGTACGCGTGGGGGCGTTGGGTGAGCTCGTGGAGGCGTTGCGCGATCGATGTCGCGCCGAGGGTCGCGAGTACGCGTCGGCGTTCGCCGAGCGACACTGGGAAAAGGTGAACGCGGAGGTGCTCGCGAAAGAGAGAGAGGCGGAGGCGTGCGAGGCGACGTCGGAGAGACGCGAACGAGGGAGTGTAGGGAAACGGGCGCGGGAGGAGGAGGCGGGGACGCGCGGGGTGGGGGGTGAAAAACGCGCGCGCGAAGACGGCGAAGACGCCGAGACGGGGAGTCGCGAAGAGGAGGAGGAGAAGGCGCGGGAAGACGCGAGGGCGCGCGGAGGAGCGGTACAGCCGATGCCGCCGCCGACGACGACGACGACGTCGAGGACGATGGTGCCGAGGACGAGGACGATGCCACCGCCGCCGATGAGTCTGACGGAACGTTTGACGCCGTTTCGACGCGCGCCGCCGCCGACGACGACGCGTCCCTCGCCGAAATCGAGGACGAAACCGACACCGCCGACGCGGCCGTCGATCGAGGACGGCAATCCAACGTCGTTCCGCGCGCTCGGCGCCACCATCCTTCGCGGCGTGCACACCATCATTCACGAGAGAGACGATACGCTCCGACGCGACATGCGCACGCTCGTGGACGCCATCAACGCGTCCCATCGAGAAATCGCCGCGTTGCGTCTCCAAATCGACGACCTCGTCGACGCGCGCCAACGTCGCGCTGTCGCGCGCGTGTCCTCGCCCATGGACGATTCCCCGAACGCGGAGCGACCCGACGACGTCGACGAACGCGCCGAGAGAGTCGTCTCGCCGTGTTTCGAAGCGCTCGTCGTCGCCGCGAACCGCGCGCGCGCGCCGCCGCGATCGACGCCGTCGATTTCGCCCGCGCCGCTCGAACGATCGAACGAGACAATGAAGATACGCACGTGACGACGCGACGCGATGATGCGACGATGATCGATGAATAAGAAGACGAGTCCGACCGAACGCGCCGCCGCCCGCCGAGCCGAGGAAACGAATCGACATTCGACGACGCGCGACCGCGACGCGACGACGACGATCGAGTCGACGCGCGCGACGACGACGCGAACGCGACGCGGGGAGATCGCGAAGAGACGCGCCGACCGCGCGAGACCGCGAAGGCGACGGTGGTGAACGACGACGGTCGCGACCGACGACGCGGGGGAACAAACGCGAGGACGACCGACGACGCGATAGAGGCGGCGACCGACGCGATAGAGGCGACGACGCGACGGAGACAACGAGGGCGAGATGGACGTCGGTCGGTGTAACGTCATCAGGGTGCGCGCGACGAGGCGACGTCGCGCGGTGGAGACCGTTAGGGAACGGATGGCTTTGGGCACAGAAAAAACTCGACGCGAACGATGACTCGACGCGAACGATGATTGAATGACTGACGAACGAACGAATGATGATTCGGGTGATTTTCTCGACGCGCGCAGAGCGGTGGAAGACGTCGTCTCGCGGACGCGGAGGCGTTGGGGATGCGCGTGCGCGATTGGGAGGAAAAAGACATCCGGGACGCGAATCGCGCGTCCTCCGTCGCGGGACCGTATTGGAGGCGAGGGAACGCGAGCGGTACGTTCAGAAGTCTGGCGACGAGCACGAGCGGCAAGGTGGGGTCGCCTGGACGCGCGGACGTGCGTCAGAGCGTGCACAAGGTGGCTCGACAGAAGGGGGTGTCGAGCGGGCGGACGTACACGAGCAAATATCGAGGCGTGCATCAAACATTTCCCACGGGACGGTGGGAGGCGCAGTTTCGTCGCAACGGCAAGCCCACGTCGCTCGGGTGCTTCGATCGCGAGGAAGAGGCGGCCAAGGCGTACGATCGCATGATGCTGTGGTGCGAATTACACGCCAGTCTGCTCGCAACGACGGCGTCGCCGCAAAAGCAAGGCGCCGCGGCACTCAATTTCGACGTCTCCACGTACGCCAACGAGTTACACACCCTCGAGCGCATGTCTCAGGACGATTTGATGCAAGAGCTTCGACGTCTCGGTCGCTCGCAGGCGAGCGGGCAGCAGCGAAACGTCGTGTCCATTTTCACCTAGTCTGTCTTTCTTAGAGTTGTCGCGAACGCGAAAGCCGTCTCGCCCTCACACGCTCGCCCTCGCGGCGCGATACATGGCCTCGAGCGCCGTCGTCGCGCGCACGAACGTCACGGAATCTCACGCGAGCGATTCGCCGCGCGCGCGACGTCTCTCTCACGCGCGAACGAACGCGACGCGCGCGCGACGAGTCATCATGAGCTCGCAAGCATCCACGAGCGACGCGAAACCGCACGCGCCGTCGCTGTACGGCAAATGCATGCAGAGCATGAACGCGGCCGGTATCGCGTTGTTTTTCAAGTCTTCGGTCACGGATCGCGCGCTGGCGATGCCGCAGGTGGCGTGCGAGAGCATCGCGTCGGTGGACTGGGCGCACTTGAAACGTTTGGGATTCGCCGGGGTCATCTTCGATAAGGATAACACGCTCACGACGCCGTACGTCTTGGAAGTGCACGAGAATGTTCGTGACTCTCTCGAGGCGTGTAAAGAGGCGTTCGGGAGCGAGAACGTGGCGGTGTACAGTAACTCGGCCGGGTTGTTTCAATACGACCCGGACGGCGCCGAGGCGGACGCCATGGAGCGCGCGTTGGGGGTGAAATTCATTCGACACGCGACGAAAAAACCCGCGGGAGATGCGCATGACGTCGTCAAACACTTTGTCGGGTGCGACTCGGCGGAAAAACTCATATTTGTCGGCGACAGATATCTCACCGACGTCGTCTACGGCAACAGACACGGCATGTTCACCATCAGAGTCGAGCCCTTCACCACCAAGGGTGAATCGCTCGCCATCAAGAGCGCACGAAAAATCGAAGAATCCGTCGTCGGACTCTGGCGCTCGCTCGGCGTCGCGCCGAGACCGCACGAGCGTTTATTCCCCGGAGGCGTCTCGCCCGACGCCTCGAGCCGCGCGCGCTGGACCCTCATCGAGGGCGAACCCGCGCTAGAAAACCTCCGCGCGTGCGTGAACAAATAACCGGTCACGCGTCGTGTATTTCAATCTCCGCTTTGCGCGCCCCGCATCACCGCTTTCGACCCACCGTCGCCTCGCATCGTCGTCGTCGCGAAAAAGCGCGACACCCTTCACATTTGATGACGTCTTTCCCTCGCGCCGCACTCGCCGCCTCACCGCGCGACGAACACGCCTCGGGCGACGCACTCCGCCGCCATGAGCGCTCACATGATGTCACAGACCACCGTCGCCGCGGCGCCGCGCGCCCACGCGCGCGCCGCGCGCGGCCGCACCGTCGCGCGCCGTCCGAACGCTCGGACGGCGGCGGTGGCCGAACGTGCGTCCCGACGCGCGACGCTGACCTCGCGCGCGCGCGCAACTCGGCGTTGATGCGCGAGGGGAATATTTTTTCGCGAACGACGCGCGCGCGAGGGCGAGCGCGCGCGAGGACGCGCGCGTGGACCCCTCGAGTCGTCCGCCGCCGGGGACGCCTTATCCGCATATCTTTTTACGCGACGACTGACGAAGCGTTTTCTCGACGATGCAGCCGCGGATGCGACCGGAAACGCGGTCGCGCGCGATGAGATCCGTAACATCGCCATCATCGCGCACGTCGATCACGGGAAGACGACGCTCGTCGATTCCATGTTGGCGCAATCGAAGGTTTTCCGGGAAAACGAAAAAGTCGAGGAACGCATCATGGACTCGAACGATCTCGAACGCGAGCGTGGGATCACCATTTTGTCCAAGAACACGGCGGTGACGTACAAGGATAAGAAGATTAACATCATCGACACCCCGGGTCACGCTGATTTCGGTGGTGAGGTTGAACGCGTGTTGAATATGGTTGACGGCGTGCTTTTGCTCGTCGATAGCGTCGAGGGTCCAATGCCGCAGACGCGTTTCGTGTTGAAGAAGGCTTTGGAGATTGGTCTCAAGGTTGTCGTCGTGGTGAACAAGATCGATCGTGAGGGTGCGCGTCCGGATTACGTCGTCGATAACACGTTTGATTTGTTTTGCAACCTCGGCGCGACGGACGAGCAGTGCGAATTCCCTGTCGTGTACGCCTCTGGTTTCCAGGGCATTGCCGGCATGGAACCGGATCAATTGGCCGACAACCTCGAGCCGCTCTTCGAGATGATCTGCAACGACGTTCCGGCGCCGGTCGCCGACGTCGACGCGCCGCTTCAAATGCTGGTGACCAACTTGGACTACGACGAATTCAAGGGTCGCATCGCCCTCGGTCGCGTGCGCGCGGGTACGATGAAAAAGGCGAGCAACGTGAAGATTGGCGTCCCGGGTGAAGACGCTCGCAACGGTAAGGTGTCTGAGGTGTTTATCTACAACAACTTCATCCGTTCGCCGGTCGACTCTGTCGGCGCGGGTGACATTTGCGCCATCGCCGGTCTCGACGACGTCATGATTGGCGAAACCATCATGGCGGACGGCGCCACGCCGTTGCCGACGATCACCGTCGAAGAACCGACCGTGCGCATGTCCATGTCCGTGAACACGTCTCCGTTTGCGGGTCAAGAGGGTAAGTTTGTCACCTCCCGTAACTTGAAGGCGCGCCTTGACCAAGAACTCGAACGCAACTTGGCGCTCAAGGTTGAACCGGGCGACACCGCGGATACCTTCATCTTGTGCGGTCGCGGTGCGCTTCACATCACGATTCTCATCGAGACGATGCGTCGTGAGGGCTATGAATTCACCATCGGTCCGCCGGAAGTCATCACCAAGCAAAACGAGGAGGGACACAAGGTTGAACCGTACGAGGAGGCGTACGTCGAAGTGCCGGAGGAATACACCGGCTCGTGCGTCGACTTGTTCGCCAACCGTAAGGGCGCCATGCTCGACCTCATCACCGACGACAAGGGCAACACGAAGATGAAGTACAAGATCCCGACCCGCGGTTTGCTCGGTTTGCGTAACGCCATCCTCACCGCCACTCGCGGTACCGCCGTGTTGAACACCAACTTTGACGAATACGGCGCGTGGGCGGGTGACATTTCCATGCGCGACAACGGTTCCCTCGTCGCGCACGAGACCGGTCAAGTCACCTCTTACGCGCTTCAAAGCGCGCAAGACCGCGGTATCTTGATCGTGAAGCCGGGTGATGAAGTCTATGAAGGTCAAGTCGTGGGTGTCCATCAACGCTCGGGCGACTTGAAGGTGAACGTGTGCAAGAAGAAGGCGGCGACGAACGTCCGATCCAACAAGGACGCGACCGTCGTCCTCAACGAGTCTAAGGACATGAGTTTGGACGATTGCGTCGAATACATCAGCCAGGATGAACTCGTTGAGGTTACCCCGCTGAACATTCGCATCACGAAGAACCCCAAAATGAAAACGCGCAACAAGAAGAACTAATTTTTTCCCCGCATTGGCACGTGTATTCCTTCAATTTTTCTAGAGTTGTAGAGAGGCTATCTAATTCATTCGCTAATAACACGCTAACACGCATCTAATTTTGTTCGAGTATCGCGTCGATCTCTTCGCCGTCGTTCCCGGGCGTGTCCTCCTCGGCGGGGAAGAGCTCTTCGGCGTCGCCGTAGAGTTTCGCGTACGCGCGTCTCGCGGCTCGGACCGCGCCTTGGTAAGTCGCGAGATCGTCCGCCCCGGGACAGAGCGCGATGTTTGAGCTCGCGCACGTCGCAGCTTCCGACGTGCTTGCGTTCTGCACGTACATTGTGCCCCAGAGAATTTCGGGCTTGGCGTACTCTTCGCCGAAAATGCTCGGCGCGTCCTCCGCGCCGTGACGAGTCATCACGTCCAAAGCCGCCTTTACGCCAGCGTATGGGTCCATCGAATCGCGCGCGACGACGCTTGAGACGTACAAGAGATACTTTCCGTCCGGACAACAGCCCGTGTGCGAACCAATTTGGAGCGCGCGAACGACGTCGGTTTGCGTCTCCGACACGCTTCCAGGCGGGAAAACGACGAGCATCTGACCGTACTCCGGCACGAGTGGATCATCGAGCACGCACGCCGCGTGCACTAATACGTGCGAACTTTGTTCGTTCGTCGGTTCGTGCATGACGACACCGTGTTTGACGCGAATCTCTTGTCCACCCTTTGAGGTGACCGTCGTCACCGAGTCGGCGTTAACATCGACGTCTCGCACCGCTTGGCGCAACACGTACGTCGCGCCCTTCACAGCGCCCACGCGACAAAACGCTTGCGGAATATCGCCCGACCCGTACACTGGGATCAAACACGCGCCCGTCTGTGGACCGTACTTGGCGACGCTTAAAATGTACACCTTTAAATCCTCGAGCGCGTCAACCGCGGAACAATCGGCGCGCGTCTGCAACGCGAGCGCGTACGTGACGGCGGCGCGAAGTTTGGCAGACAACCCTTGCCTCATCAAGAACGCATCCATCGTCTCTCCTTCTCGCACGTCTAAACCATCGTCTCCCGCGCCGTCTTCGCCTGCGGCTTCGCCTCCCCACTCGCTCCCTGGCGCGCCGACCGCGACGTTCGTCTCCTCCCCGCTCTTCCCGCTCCTTCGTCGCGACGTCTCGTCGCGCATGGCCACGTTGTGCGCATTCTTCAAAAACCGCATCAACGCCCGCTTCTCCGCCCCCGTCAACGTTTTATCCTTGAAGACGTCGTTTCGATTACTCGCCACTGCGCGCGCGACGCCGTCGTCGTACACGAACGTGCGCTCGACCGGTTTAAACTCCAAATACTTGTGCGCCCCCGAGAGCACGAGCGCTTCGCAGAACGCGTCCGCGCCGAGCACGAGTTTCGGGGCGCTGAGATCGATGGAGTATCCTCTCGTCGGCGACGTCGGCGCTCGGGACGTCTCCGATTGTAACCGCCGACACGCCTCCTCGTCAACCTCTCCCGTTTCCTCGCGCACGCACGCGCCGAACGGCGCGTGAAATGATCGCGCGTCGATGGCATCGCTCGCGAACAGCCCCTCGCGCGCCGTCGTCGCTCTGAAGGCGCCGAACGCACCGCCATAAGATGCGCGCGCATCCAGGTGCACCACACGCGCGCCGCGCCGCGCGCACGCCGCGGATAGGATGGACTCGACGAGGCTGGTGCCGAGAATTAACACGTCGCACTCGCTCGGGAGTTCGAACTCGTCGTCCGGCGATGTCATGGGTGGGGAGGTGTCGGGACGCAGTGTGGCGTTTTGACGACGAAAATCGTCGCGCTTTACAACTCTCTCGCTCTCTATGACTATTCAGCGTTTGGTTGACGGTTTGCCCCCCTTGTCGGCGAATTTACCCTTGCCCTTCTCGAGGAGCGGGTCGAAGACGACGTAATCGTCGACGTCGGCGACGTATGCGCCTTGGTCGTTTCTCTTCGATTCAGGGACGAAGGCCAATTTGTGCGCCTTCCAATCGCTCGCGTCGTCCTCGTCCTCGTCGTCTTCCATGTAGTATAAGCCCTGAGGGACGAATCTCGAGACGCCCACGCGACCGATCTCCTCCTCGTCGTCGTTTTTGTCGTCGTCTCGATCGGATTTGGGATCGGATTTCGGCGCAGCGGGTTGTTTGGACGAAAACGCCGCCAAACGCGCAAGCGTGTCCTTTTCGCGGTCGTGCACGCGAGAGCGTCTCGCTTTGGCCTCCACGCGTTTCACCTCATCGCTCGTCATGAGAGCGGCGTCCGCGTCTCGAACGGCGCACTTACCGAGACCGAGCTTTTTCAACTTCGTCGCACGGCGGTGCACGCGTTCGGCTTCTCGCGCTTCTTTTTCAGCCTTGCGCTTAGCCTTCATCTCGCGCTTATCGAGTTTGGACGCCAACGCGTCGGATTGCTTGCGAATATCCTCTTCGATTTCTTTCAATCCACCATCGACGTCGCCCAACTCGCGTCGCTTGCGAAGCATTTTGTCTCGCATCTGGTCCTGGAACGCGGCGGCGTCATCTGCGCCGGCGGCGTCGTCCCATCCACTCTTCCCGCGATCCTTCCCTTCGTCCGCGTCGTCGTCGCTGACGTCCGCGCCCATGTCTTGCATGCGTTCCTTCACGCGCGCCTTCTTCTCCTTGGCCATGGCCTTTTCGCGAGCCGTCTGTTCGAGCGCCGCGCGCGTTTCCTCCGCGTCGGCGCTCACGAGCGTCGCGTCTCCGCCGACGTCGTGCGACGATTTAATCCCCTTGATTCCCACTTCATCTAGCGTCGCCTCCTCTTCCGCCGCTTCCTCCCCGAACGATAACAGATTGAGCTTCTTTTTCGCCTTTTTCTTCTTTCTAAAATCTTCCACCACTTCCTCCTCCTCGACGTTGGTCGGCTTTCTCGGCTCGATATCCGGAAACGGGTTCGCCAACACCTCCGTCTTCACGATCTTCGGTGCCGGCGCCACCGGTCTATCGTTCTCTGTCTCCACGTTTCCGATCTGTATCGCGTTATACATCGTCGCCCCGACGACTTTACCGAAAATCGTGTGCTTTCGATTGAGCCACTCGCATTCGCCGAGCGTCACGAACCACTGACTACCGTTGCTATCCTTACGACCCTCGTTCGCCATCGCCACTCGTCCGCGCGTGTTGAACCTCAAACGAGAGTGAAATTCATCCTTGAACGGTCGCCCGCTGTCGAACACGCTCGAACCGCCACGGCCCGTGTTCGTCGGGTCGCCCGTCTGCGCCATGAAGTTGCTCACGCACCGCGTAAACTCATTCTCATCGAAATACCTGCGACGACAACGCGATCGGTCAGTGTCAGAGCACACGTCGCGTCTTCATCCGTCAGCACGCACCCTTCGAGACACAATTGCACGAAATTTCGACACGCCAACGGCGCCTCTCTAGAGAAGAGCTCAATCTCCAGTTCACCCAGCGTCGTGTACACGACCACTTTACCCTCCGTCGGAGGTTCGAGCGTGTACACGGACGACATGACGACGTCGAGAAAGTCCTCGACGCTCACGCCTCGTCGCCGCTCGACCGATTCGCGCGCGCGCGCCGCCGAAAAGTGCGGCGCCCATTCATCGATTGGGACGCTCCCTCGACAAGCGCCGCCGCAGACCTCGCCGCGAAGGTTCTCGTCCACCGTCGACATGGTGACCCGAGACCGCGCGGTGGACGTCGCCGGACGAAGCGAGGCCGAGCGAAGGGTGAGCGCGATCGCGGAGATCGTCGCCGCGCTCGTCGCGCGCGGGGACGAGGAAGGATACAGTCTGAACCTCAATGCGCTGAAAAACGCCACGGCGAGGAAATACAAGCTGAGCAAGGCGCCGAAACTCACCGAGCTGATCGCGGCGGTGCCGGTGGAGCATCGTGATCAGTTGATGCCAAAATTGCGAGCGAAACCCGTGCGAACGGCGAGCGGGGTGGCGGTGGTGGCGGTGATGAGTAAACCGCATAGGTGTCCGCACATCGCCACGACGGGGAACGTATGCGTGTATTGCCCGGGCGGGCCGGACAGTGATTTCGAGTACAGCACGCAGTCGTACACGGGGTATGAACCGACGTCCATGCGGGCGATTCGAGCGAGGTACGATCCGTACGCGCAGAGTCGAGGACGCGTGGACCAGTTGCGGCGGCTGGGACACGCCGTCGATAAAGTGGAATTCGTGCTCATGGGAGGGACGTTCATGTCGCTGCCGATCGATTATAGGGATTATTTCATTAGGAATTTGCATGATTCATTGAGCGGAGCGAGCAGCTCGTGCGTGACGGAGGCAGTGCGAGCGTCGGAACAGAGTCGTACCAAGTGCGTGGGGTTGACAATCGAGACGCGTCCCGACTACTGTCAATCGCCGCATTTGCGCCAGATGCTCTCCTACGGGTGCACGCGCTTGGAAATTGGATTACAGAGCATCTACGAAGACGTCGCGCGCGATACCAATCGTGGACACACGGTGGCGGCGGTTCAAAAGTGTTTCGAGTTGGCCAAGGACGCTGGTTTCAAGGTCATCGCGCACATGATGCCCGATTTACCGAACGTCGGAATGGAACGCGATTTAGAATCGTTTAGAGAGTTTTTTGAGTCCCCTGACTTTCGCACGGATGGCTTGAAGCTCTATCCCACGCTCGTCATTCGCGGCACGGGTCTGTACGAGCTCTGGCGCACGGGCAAGTATCGAAACTACCATCCGGAGCGACTGGTTGATTTAGTCGCGCGAGTTCTCGCCCTCGTGCCACCGTGGGTGCGCGTGTATCGCGTCCAGCGCGACATTCCCATGCCTCTCGTCACCGCGGGCGTCGAAAAGGGTAACCTCCGTGAGCTCGCTATGGCGCGCATGGCAGACTTGGGCTTACGATGCCGAGACGTTCGCACGCGCGAAGTCGGTTTACAAGACATTCACAACCGCGTCGCACCGACGCACGTCGAGCTCGTTCGACGCGATTACGTCGCCAACGGCGGTTGGGAGACATTTTTGTCCTACGAGGATCCGCGTCAGGACATTTTAGTCGGTCTGCTGCGTCTTCGCAAGTGCGGCAGAACCGCCGCCAAGACGTCGCCGTCGCTCAAAGGCAAATGCTCCATGGTTCGCGAATTACACGTCTACGGCACCGCAGTCGCCGTGCACTCTCGAGACAAGGGCAGATTCCAACACCGAGGCTACGGCACCCTTCTCATGCGCGAGGCTGAGCGCATCGCTCGCGAAGAGCACGGTTCTCGCAAGCTCGCCGTCATCTCGGGCGTCGGCACGCGACACTACTACCGCAAGCTCGGCTTCGAATTAGAGGACACATACATGGTGAAAACGTTAGAGTAGAGCGATTCGCCGCTAGAAATTGTAGATAGAAGACACGTAGCCGAAACGAACCGAGGCGCCCGTCTCCACGGATTACGCGCGAGATCTCCTCACTTCGCGGCGCGCGGCGCACTCGCACACCGAGCGCCCACGACCGCGACTCTCGCTCACCATGAGCATCAACATCGACATGAGCTTTCTGGACGCCCCCGCGCGCGGCGGCGCGGCGTCCAGACACCTCGAAGAGACGTACGTGTTGCGATCGAATCTCACCGAGATCGACGACTGACGACGCCCTCTCGCTCGCGCGCAGGCTCGAAAACATTCAAGGAACGATGCACGAGTGTCATTTCAAGGCACCGGCGGTGGAAAACGTGCGTGACAACGCCTCGACGCGCGCGCGAGCGATGCGAACACGCGCGTGGGGACAACGGTTTTTAGACTAGGTCAACGAGCGCGAGCGAGACGACTGACGGAGGAGCGCGTGCCGCACGTCTCGACGCGCAGTTTGGTGAGTTTCAACGCGAGGTGATGAATTACGTGAAACCGAACCACGGAACGACGACGTTGGGGTTCATCTTTGAACACGGCATCGTCATCGCCGTCGACTCGCGCGCGTCGCAGGGACCGTACGTGTCCTCGCAGACGGTGAAAAAGGTGATTGAAATCAATCCCTTTTTGCTCGGTACTATGGCGGGCGGCGCCGCGGATTGTCAGTTTTGGCAGCGTAATCTCGGGATTCAGTGTCGGTTGCACGAACTGGAGAATGGGAAGAGAATCACCGTGCGCGCGGCTTCGAAACTGTTGGCCAACACGCTGTACAGTTACAAAGGGCGAGGACTCTCCATGGGTACCATGGTCGCGGGGTGGGATCTGAACGGTCCGGGTCTGTATTACGTCGACAGCGAGGGCACGCGATTGAAGGGGCAACGATTCAGCGTCGGCTCCGGGTCGTTGTTTGCGTACGGGGTGTTGGATCAAGGGTACAAGTGGGATTTGAGCGTGAAGGAGGCGTGCGAACTCGGACGACGCGCGATTTACCACGCGACGTATCGCGACGCGTTTTCGGGGGGTACGGTGAGCGTGTACCACGTCGGTGAGAACGGGTGGACGAAGATGACCGGCGATGATGTCGGAGAACTTCATTTTCATTACTATCCTTCGACGCCGATAAACGACATTGATTCGCTCGGCGGACTCGGGAAGAAGGAGGCAGAGGAACGCGAAGCCGCCATGGAGACGTGATTTAGCACACATGTACTTTTAATTGATGATATGGACTATCCGGATTACAAAACGTCTAAGGCGGCGCTACCTCTCGTCTTCGTCCGCGGCGAATAAACCTTTGAAGAGCGGCGACTTGATCGGAGACGCGGCGGGCGTTCTCGGCGTCCTCGATGTCGACGCTCGAGGCGACGCTCGAGGCGACGCTCGAGGCGACGAACGCGGCGAACGAACCGCCGTAATCGGCGTCGGTGCAGGACGCGTCAGAGGCGTGAAACTTCCCGGCGTCAGGAAGAAACTTTTACTCGCGCTCCCGGGCGACGCGCTTGGCGACGACGGCATGGGCGATCCGGAGACGGACGTCTCGAGTGATCGCAGGCGATGTGACAGCGAGTGCACCTGCGATTTACTCGCAGACATGGCGTCGTCTTGTAATTTCGTCAGCGCCTGGTACCGTTCTATCTGTTCGCGCAGTTCCTCAACCTCTTCGTCGGCTAATTTCTTCGATTCGCGCGCCTCGGCCAATTCGCGCTCGAGCGCCACCACGCGTCCCTGGTGTTCGCTCGTCGCGCGGTGCGCCGACATCTCCATCCCGCGTCGCAGCGCGTCGATCTCTAATTGCGCCGTCTCTTCGGCCCTCTTCACCGCCGCTGACGTCTCCGCCTTTGCGTCCGCGAGCTCTCGTTCGAGCCGTTCGAGCGTCTGCGAGAGCGTCGCCGAATGACTCTGCAGACGACGCGTCTCCTCTTGTTCGTCGTCACTCGAACTCTTGCGCTTGTTGATCAACGTCCCTAAATCGTGCACGTTTGCCTCGGACTCTTCAAGTCGCGATTGTAATCGTCGGTGCGCGTCCTCGGACGCCGCGAGTTCCGCCTTGAGCGCGGCGACGCGCTCGTTGGCGACAACGAGCGCCTCCTCCGTCGCATCTCGCTCCCTCTCCATGGACTCGAGTTGTTCGCGCGTCTCGCGAGCCGTCAACTCGGCGATCGCCTTTGCCTTCTCCGCCTCGATCGTGCGCTGCGTGGAGGAACGAATGGACACTTCGGACGCGTTCGCCGCGGCGTCGCGCTCCGCCGCCAATGCCGTCGCCAATTCTGCCTTGTGACTTTGTTTCAAATTCTCAATGTCTCGCTCGAGACTTTTCACCTCGCGAAGCAACTCGGCGACGCGGTCGACGCTTGACGCGCGCAGACGCGCCTCGTAGTGTTTCTGCATCGTCTCGATCGCCTCTCTCGCGTCGCGCATCGTCGCCGACGCGACAGCTTGGATTTCGTCGGTGACGGTTCTCTTCGTCGCCGCCGCGCACTCCTTGGCGCGTCGAATCTCCGACGTGAGATGCGTGACTCGTCCTCGCAAAAGCATGATGCTTCGTTTATGACCACCGACGTCGCCCAAGATTTCCTCGAGCGATGACACTTTGAGGGCGAGATCTGCATTTTCCGACTCGAGTCGACGCATCACGCCTCGCGCGTCGTCGAGCTCGACGTGCTTCGTTCGCAAATCTCGCCTCACGTCCGCCAATTCTCCGTCGCGAGCGTGAATCACGTCGCGCGCGCTCGTGAGTTCGGCTTTATACGATTCAAACTGTCCCACGGCGTCGTCCATCTCTCGCTTCGCCGTCTCAGCGGCGCGCGCCGCCGCCGAACGCTCTCGCCTCGCCTCGGCGACGTCGTCCTCCAATTGTTGCATTTTCGCTCGAAGCGCGTTCGCCTCTCGCGTCGCTCGCACCTCTGTCGACGACGCCAACGCCCCGAATCGTCCGACCGCGTCTCGCGCGCGCGAGGCCGCCTCGCGCTCGGCTTCGCTCACGCGTCTCTCGTAGTGCGCCACGCGCTCGGCGACGCGATCCTCCACCCTCGCCGCCGATTCTTCCGCGTCTCTCATGCGCGCCTCGGCCGCGCGGCGCATCGCGTCGATCTCCGCCAACTGAGCCGCTCGCCACGTCTCGTTGGCGCGGCGCAATTCATCGAGACGCGTCTCGCTCACGCTTCGTTCCTCGTCCAACCGTTTCGAGAGTTCGTCCACGCGCCGACTCGCCGCGCCTTCGCGAGACGTCGACGCCTCCAACGACGCCCGCGCGTCGTCGCGCTGACGTAACACGACGTTCGCGTGCGCACCAAGCTCTTCGTATTTCGATCTCGTCTCCGCGTGCGCCTTGCGTTCTCGCTCCAACGCGCTCACGACGACGTCAAAGTGCTCTCGGCTTGCCGCCAATTTCGAGCTTGCGCCTCGAAACGCCTCGCGCCTCGCCTCCCGCGGCGACCGTGCGCCGCCCCCGCCGCGACCACGTCGCGCGTCATCGCGCGAGACGTCTCTTTTCCGCGCCATCGGATGTCCCGGACGAAGATTCCCGCGCAATTCCTCCATCAACGCGTCGTCGCTAGTCTCCGCCGCCGCGGCGCCGAACCGCACGCTCAAATCTTCCCCCACCGCCTCACCCTCCGTCGCCGTCCACCGACGTCCCGACGCGCCGACGTCGTCATCCAACATCGCGTTCGCGTCCTCCGCCTCGTCTCTCGCCACCTCGCGCGCCATGCGCGCGGCGAATCCTCGCGCGCGGCGAATGTACGCGCTCGACGGTTCGTCCCGCGCCGGCGACCCCCACGTCGGCACCGCGCGCGCGATGTCCTCCTCGCTCTCGCTCGACGCGGACTCGATGCCGCGAAGGGCTTTATCGATCAAATCTTTGACGCTCGACATGACGCGCGCGCGCGTCGCGACGGGGACGCGTCGAGATGATTCAAATTCGAGACTGCCCAGAAACTTGTAATCTTTTCTCGCGCGCGCGTCCGCCGAGACGCGCGAGACGGACGCGCGACGACGCGCGCGCGCGCGTCGCGACGCGCGTTCGACGAGACGCGTCCGAACGGCGTCTCGACGACGGCGTCGACGGCGTGTGACGCGCGAATGTGATTGCTCGGGACAGTTTTCAACTTTTTAAGAGACAGCGCGAACGCGCGCGCGGTTTTTTCGTGTTCGCGACGACGACCGTCGACTACTATAGACTACTGTACGATTACAAACGATGACTAACGCACCTCCCCCTTGGCGATCTTGGCCGCGCGCTCGCGCTCGGCGTCCATGACGTCTCGAAGTCTTCGATACGCCTCGGTCGGCGACGTCCCCTTGGCCAACAACGTCCTAGACGTTTGTTTGTGCCCGCGCATGAGCGACATTTGCGCCAGACGCAATCCCAACGTGCGACCTAAAAACTCCACCAATGCGCCGTCGCACGCGTGCGCCGGACCGACGACGTCGACGTCGACGCGAGACGCGGAAATTTTACGAATGGCGTGCGCCGCGCATCGCTGCCGAACCTCCAGGTCGATCTGCGTCGCCCCACCCGCGCCCGCGACGATACACGGCGGCGGCGGCGCGTCCTCTCTCGCGTCTGCACCGCCCGCGCCGTGATCTCGCTCGTAATCGAACGCGCTCAGGGCGTTCGGATGAATGTACAACACCTCCGTCCCGCGCTCGCCGCCGCCGCTCGCGTCCCGGTACCCGATGGGAACGTCGCCGAGCGTCACCCGCCGTCTCTTCTCGTACGTCCCGTCCCTCGCGCGCACGGCGATCGTCGTCGCGGACGTCTCCGCGAGCAAGCGCGTGGGGTGCGCGCGGAGATTGAGCATGAGCGCGCCATCCGTGCGACGCCGTGGGAGCGCGTTGATGTCGGCGGTGGTGGTGAGGGCGTGTTCGCCCGAGAATTTACAGTAATACGCCGTGTACCGCGCGCGTTTGGCGTCGGATTCGTTCTCGGCGTCTTCGCTCGTGAAGACGTGCGCGCTGGCGCGCTTTTTGCCCGCCATGTTGACGCGAGTCGAACGGTGAGGCAATGGGCTCGAAACGAGCTCGAAAGCGCGCGCGCGAGCTCGAGGGACATACTATCGTTACAACGCGTCGAGGGCGCGTGCGGGGGCGGTCTATGCGTTCTCACTCTTCGTCTTTGGCGACGCGCACGCGAGCGAGGGCATCGTCGACGCGACGTCGACGTTTCTCGTACCTTGCGCGACCGGCTTCGCCGGCGCCGCGCGTGGCGGCGAGACGCGCCCACGCCGCGGCGTAGCGGCGCCGCGCGAAGCGGTCACCGGGTCGACGATCGCGCGTCTGGGTGACTCGGAGATGGTGAATCGGTCCGTCGTCGATGGTGACGGCGACGTCGTCGTTGAGGACGAGTCGGGACAGGGGCGCGATGGAGGCGTCTCGGCGCGCGCGAGACGACGACGACTTGGCGGAGACGTTGAGGTTTTCCACCGGTCGCGCGTCGTCTTCGTCGTCATCTCCGTCGTCGTCGCCGTCGTCGATGATTTTGTGAGTCATCTTGGTCTTGATGACCTCTCGCATCGCGTTCGAGAGACTGGACGCCGCCGGACGCGTCGGCACGCGTCTTGCCGCGGCGTCTCGAGCGCCGGCGTGCCTCTCGGCGTCGAGGAGACGCAATTCGAGTCTCGGCCCGTACGCGCGCGTGTGCTTGCACGATAACTGCACCCAGACTTTATCGAGGAGCGCGTACGAGCGCACGACGCGGTCATCGTCAACGCGCACGATATCGAGCCGATCCTCGTCGGACGACGTCGAGCGCCGCGCCGCAAAACCGTCGACGCCGACGCTCGGTTTCGCGCGAATCCAATTCGACGACGACGGGTCCACTTCGAACTCGCTCTCTGCGAGCTCTTCGATCGCGCGTCCCTCATCGTCCACAAGACGCACCGGTGCTTTGATGTGGAACGACGGTAGAAACACCATGACGCCGTCGTCTCTGATTTCGTGCACCACCGCCGCCTCGATGGCCGGCTTTTCCCGCAAGAGCCACAAGAGGTAAATCTCTCCGCATCGAGACTGAGCGAGTTTGGACGCGCGATTGCGTTCGTTCAGGTGCGTCGAGATCGACTCGAGGAGTTCTGGCGACATCGAGGTGGACCCGCGCGACGCCGCGGCACCGCCGTTGTTCGCCTCGGTGGCTTCAATCAACTGACGATGCACGATGACGTCCGCGTACCGACGAATGGGCGACGTGAAGTGCGTGTAATACGCCAACGCGAGTCCATAGTGTCCGAATCCACCGTCCGTATCGGAGACGGATCCAGAACTCACGTATTGCGCCTCGGACATGGCTCGCGTAGCGAGTCCGCGAAAGAGCGTCGTCACTTCCGCATCCGAGCTCGCGGCGACTCTCGCCAATGACGCGCTCAGCGCTTCACCACTCGAACAGTCGAGTTCGATGCCTTTCGCCGCGGCGAGTTTCGTGAGTTCGGCGAAACCTCCCTCACGAGGCGGCGCGTGACGACGAAGGAGCGCGTTGGACGGGAACGCTTGATGCGTCGCGCGCGCCGCCGCTCCGTTGGCCAAAATCATCAACTCAGCCACCACTCGCATCATCGGCACCTCCACCTTCTTGATCACCTCGGTTGGTGATTTTGTCCGTGCGTCCGTTTCGAATCTCAATTCTGCGCTCTCGAGTTCCACGGCGCCGTGTTCAAGTCTGACGGCGTTCGTCTTGTTGGCGAACGCCACGAGCGTTCGTAAATCTTTTCGAACAATGTCGATGTCGCTCGCGTCTGGAAACGCGTTCGCCGCGGCGCCGTCTTCGAGAGGTAGAGGTTGTTCGTCGTGGATCGCTTGCGCCTGGTAATACGTCATCTGATGGCGTGAATGAATCACGGAGCGCCCGAACCACACGTCGACGACGTCCATCTTCTCGTCGAGGCGCCACACGCAACTCACCGCCAGACGATCTCGGCGCTGCAAGAGCGAGGCTAAGTTTTCGCTCAATAAACTCGGGAGCATATCTAATCGGCGATCGACCAAGTACACGGTGGTACCTCGAAGACGCGCCTCGTAATCGAGAAGCGTCCCCGTACGCACAAAGTACGACACGTCGGCGATGTGGACGCCAATCTCCACGACGGCGCCGTCGCTTCCTCTCTCGTCGAGAAAGTGCACGCTGAGCGCGTCGTCGACGTCCGTACATCCGGGAGGATCGATCGAACACGCCCTGTGATGTCGCAAATCTCGTCGTTTCGTCAACTCGTCCGGCGGGATGACCCAATTTTCGCCCTCGCGCGGAAGTTCGGCGAGCGATTGCGCGCCGAAAGGATCGGCGGGGATGTCGTATCGCGCCAAGAGTGCCGCCATCTCACAATCCACGTCACCGATGGCGCCGAGCACCTTGATCAGATGGCCGCACGGGTAGCGTTGATTTGTCTGCCAACGGTCCACGCGCACGACGAATCGCGCGCCGACTAATTCGTGCGCGCGACGCGTCAGTAGCCTCACTTTGACCATTTTCCCATCCATCGGCACGCAAAGCGCACCGTTTCGCGTCGCGTGCGGATTGCGCGCGATCTCTTCCTCGTCCACCGCGTCTAAACACGCGACGATATCTCGCGTCGTGCGTCGTAAAATGCCTACAATTTTCCCAGTGCGCGTCCTCGGCGTCGATTCTGACGTCGACACATCCCCTTCGCGCACGTTTCGCTCCTCGTCCATCACCGTGTTTATCTTCGACGCGCTCCACTCGTCTTTGGGTAAGATTTGCACCGCGACGACGTCCCCGTGCATCGCTCTGTTCATCGCGTGTTTCGACGACACGAAGACGTCGCCGACGTACCCTTCGCACGTCGTCCCCAACGCCTTCACTCGCAGCGTGCCTCGCGTCAGCGAGCCGTCGTCTACGCCCGCCAATAACTCGCTCTCGCTCAAGTGCGGCTCGTACGCTGCGCCTGACGTCGACGGCGCGCCGCTCTCGGCGTCCTCCTCGACGACGGCGCGCGCCGCCTCGAACGCCCTCCGCGCCGGCGCGTCCTCCTCGTCCGCACAGAACCGTTCCACGAACGCGTCCACGCTCACGACCACCACGCCTTGAGGCGCGCGTTCGCTCCCCGACGCCGCCTCGTCGTCCGAGACGACGACGACGACGACGGGAAACTTTCCCTTGACTTTGCTCGCGTAGTACGCCGCCGCCGCCGTCTCTCGGGACGCGCTCGCGCCGAGTTCGCGCGCCCGTCTCGCCAGCTCCGCGCAGTGCTCGTCGTCGAACACGAACAGACGGCGTCGCCGATCGTCGAACGCGCGCTGCATCGTCCCTCGCGCGCGCGCGCGGGTCTCGGACGTCGACGAGCGTCTCGTTCCCAACCGCCGCGTCGTAGAGCGCAGCGCGATGACATCATTCACGTGCCCCGACGCGAACACCTCGCCGTAGAGCTCCCACGCGCGCGCGTCCGGAATGACGTACATCTTTGCGCCGTCCTCGGCGCGCGCGAGCGCGTCGGCGCGACCGCATCGAGCGTTGAGCGCACGATGGGTGTCGCACTCGGCGCTCCCACACGCGACGTCCGCGCGCGCGTACGATTCGCGCGAGGCGACGCCGCGCGCTCGACGCGCGGCGGGTGCGTCCGAGGGCGTCATGGCGCGCGTCGGCGCCGCGCGCGCGGTGCGGCGCGCCGCGTGCGCGACGATGTGTGTCGGCGCTCGCGCGGGAAGAACGTCCTCATCGGTCGGACGCCGCGCGCCGAGTCGCGAACGCGCGATCGAGACGCGTGCCGTCACGGTAGTACTTTCACGCGCGTTCTATGCGTCATTGATTCATGCCTACTGTACTGTACACGGCGCGCGCGTTCTACGGCGGTTTCGCTACGTCCCGCCGTACGCGCACGCCGACAACGCTCTGTTCAATCGATTCGCCCCGTTCGCGATCACCTCCGGCACTAACCCGTTCGAGCCTCGCGTCCACGCGTCGACCGCGCCTCTGGGATTCATCGACACGACGGTGTATCCCCACGTCGTGACCGTCTCGCGTCGCCTTCGATCGACGACGACGACGCGCGGGAGCGTCGACACCGAAAATCCGCGCAACGCCGCGTTCGTCGCGTCCACGCGTCGCGCGCGCGCCTCGCTCCCCTCGGCGTCCATCGCGGGGCGTAAAAAACTCGAACCGTGCGCGCCGAGACACGCGTGCGAATTCGACGCCTCGCAGCTCACCGCGACGACGTCGACGCGCGACGACTCGGCGTCGGCGAACGCGCGAAGCGTCGGCGCAAATCTCCGACACGCCCCGCACGAATCTTTAACGAACACGACGAGCGTGAAATCTTTCTTTGTCGTCGCCGGCGCGCCGGCGTCGGTGACGAGAGAGAGCGATTCGATCGCGGACACCGCTCGAGCGACGCCGTCGCCGAGTCGCGTCTCGGAATGACGTTGATGATCATCGTGCGCCGCGCAGCACGCGCGCGAGCGCTCGCTCGGCGCCGCGCCCGTCCCACCGCACATCGAACACGCGCTGAATCCATCCGTCGCCGCCCGCGCGCCCGTGCCCGCACACGCGCGACACGGCGTCGTCGTCATTCCGTCGATGTGAGAGTGAATGAATCAGAGACAAAAAATTGAAAACAAATCCTCGCGCGCTCCACCGCGCGTCGACGACCGCGAGACGTCGATGTCCGCGAGATATCGTCGCGAATCGACGACTCGCGGTCGTCGACGCGCGTCTCCACCGATCGCGCGTCGCACACTCGCGCGAATGCGTGAGTGATGAAGATGAAAATGAAGTGACGACGCGATCGCGTCACACCTCGACGCGCGCGCGCCCGCCCGCTCGCTCGCCACCATGGAGGTCGCCGACGTCGTGACGAAACCGATGAAAGACTTCGCCAAGGACTCGATCCGATTGGTGAAGAAGTGCACGAAACCGGACGCGAAGGAGTTTTGGAAGATCGCCTCGCGCACCGCCACCGGGTTCGTCGTCATGGGTTTCGTCGGCTTCTTCGTCAAGCTCATCTTCGTCCCGATCAATCAGATCATCCTGAGCTCGTGAGCGCGTCGATCGGCGGTCGGTGCGGTGCGGTGCGGTCGCGCGAGGACGAGGGAACGACGACGACGGAACGACGACGACGACGGGAACGAGACGCGGATGAATGAGTGAATGATGGATACAAACCTAGAGATTTTGGCGACGCGGTAGCGATGAAACGACGCGTACTAGACGACACACGCGCGTCCCTTCCGCGTCCCCACCGATTCGCGGATTCGACGACGACGACGACGACGACGACGACGCGCGCGCGCGATCGACCCGTCGCGCGATCCCATCCTCTCTCTAAACACGGTGTTCGTACCTCGCGTATAGTCTTAAAAGGTGCCGTAGTATGAGGTCTCGTGTATTGATGGGTCGTGATCGGTCACTCGGAGAGACTCGAGGTCCGCGCCCAGCACAACACCATATGTCGATTTCGTAAAGATGAGAACGATCGGGACACGCCGACGCGCGAGGACGGGCGACGTTGGACGCGCGCGTCGGGAGACTGGTCGTGAAGACGCGAGAATCGTCGTGCGTCGTCGAACGTCGAACGCGCGCGCGCTCGAGACTCGCGACGATCGCGAGGGGACGCGCCGAGTCGACGCATCGAGGCGGTCGTAACACCCGACGCCATGGCGCGCGGCGACGCGGAGCGCGCGCCGTTGCTCGCGGCGACGGTGGCGGTGGATTGTGAACTCGGGAACGGGACCATCGATCGAGACGCGGCGTGCGCGCGGCGTGCGCGCGGACGCGGACAGACGACGACGAAACGACGCGCGGCGTGGGTCTTGGGCGGATGCGCCGTCGTCGCCGGCGCGGCGGCGTGCGCGCTGGGGACGCGCGCGAGCGGTGGTTCGTTGATGACGTGGACGAGCGCGTTGGGTGCGGCAAAGAGTGAGAACACAGGCGGGCGTCGTCGCGCGCGCGCGGTGCAGCATCGACGAGAGGCGGCGAGAGAGCGACGCGCGGAGGAGCGGCGAGCGCTCGAAGATCGGGCAAACGACGTCTTGCGAGAGATCGCGCGCGAAGCCTCGCCCGAGGACGCGCGAAAGATGGTGGAGGAGGCGATCCGACGGGTTGAGATAACGAGGAAATCCGAGGCGTTCGCGCACGCGTACGACATGGCGCGGTTGGGGGATGAGGAGTTGGGGGACGACTTGGAGGTTGATCCGCACACCATCATGGATCCAAAGGAGTTCGCCGAGCTCACAGTGGATGAGAAGAACGCGCTTCGTCGACGCATGCGCACGGCGCTTCGTAAGGTTCGAGATGAATTAAAGACGAACGTACCGTCGGGCGCGCGGGCGAACAGGCGACAGGCGGCTGCGAAACGACCGGTTGGGAACGTCGCCGCGGCGAACGCCGCCGCGGCGAAGAGGCGACGCGACGCCGCCGACGCTACCGTTCGAGCCAAGGGTGAAGAGAAACGGAAAGAAATCTCGAAAGATGCCGACACGTTGATTCACGAGATTCGTGAGGGCGTGGAGAAGACGTCTTTGGCTCTTCGCGAGGCGGCCAAGGAG
>Ga0181569_10000326_pt1 | contig 36708 bp, 27 predicted proteins | sample 101ome_19_FD_132452 | JGI IMG/M metagenome (GOLD analysis project Ga0181569, IMG submission 132452) | Coastal salt marsh microbial communities from the Groves Creek Marsh, Skidaway Island, Georgia - 101405AT metaG (megahit assembly) | ecosystem: Environmental > Aquatic > Marine > Intertidal...
GCTCCTAAAGAAGAGGCTGCTCCTGCTGCTGAGGCCCCTAAAGAAGAAGCTCCTAAAGAAGAGGCTGCTCCTGCTGCTGAGGCTCCTAAAGAAGAAGATAAAAAGTAATCACTTTTACTTCTCTATTTCCTTATTAATTTCCTTTAGAAATAGATTAATTTTACATTTTAATTATTCTTTTATTAACTTATTAAAAAAATAATATGGGACTATTTGATTTTATAAAGAAGAAACTTTTTGGTAAGACTAAAAAAGTAGAAGAGCCCAAAAAAGTAGAAAAAAAGATAGAATCAAAAGAAATAGAGAAACCCTTAATACCATCGAAACCTAAGCCTAAGAAAGTAACTAAAGAAAAGAAAATAGTTACTAAAAAAATAAAAGAGGAAAAACCTAAAAAAGGAATTTTATCTAAAATTAAAGATGCTTTTATTCCACCCCCTGAAGAAAAAGTAATAAAAGAAAAAATATCTAAGCCAAAAACTAAAAAGAAAGTTGATAAGATAAATAAAAAGTCTAAGGTTGATAAGGAAGAGCCAAAAGTTATAGAAGCTCCTAAAGAGGAGGAAGTTGTTGAAGAACCTAAAGAGGAAGAGGTTGTTGAGGAATCTAAAGTAGAAGAGATTGTTGAGGAACCCAAAGAGGAAGAGGTTGTTGAGGAACCCAAAGAGGAAGAGGTTGTTGAGGAATCTAAAGAGGAAGAGGTTGTTGAGGAGCCCAAAGAGAAGGAAGTTGTAGAAGAACCTAAAGTTGAAGAGATTGTTGAAGAACCTGAAGATGAAGAACCTCAAACTATAACTGATGAGGACTCAGAATCATTAAAAAAAGGATTAGAAAAAACTAAAAAAAGTTTCTTTTCCAAGCTAAAATCAGCAGTATTAGGAAAATCAAAAATAGATGATGATGTTCTTGATGAGTTGGAGGAAGTATTGATAACTTCTGATGTAGGAGTTGAGACTACAGTTAAAATTATTGAAAGAATAGAGGAGAGGGTATCAAAAGATAAGTATACAAGCATCAATGAGTTGAATAATATCTTAAAAGAAGAAATTGTAAAGATTCTAGCTGAAAATAGTTCTGATCTTGATGCTTTTGATGTATCAGAAGATACCGTACCTTATGTTATTTTAGTTGTAGGAGTAAATGGTGTTGGTAAAACTACTACTATTGGTAAATTGGCTGCTCAATTTAAAGAAGGAGGACTAAAAGTTCTTATTGGTGCAGCTGATACCTTTAGGGCTGCTGCAGTTGATCAAATTCAAATGTGGGGGAAAAAGGTTGGAGTTGATGTAGTATCTCATGGAATGAATACTGATCCAGCATCTGTTGCTTATGATACTGTAAAGAAGGCTGTTGAAGAGAATTATCATGTTGTCATTATAGATACAGCAGGAAGGTTACACACAAAACTTAACCTCATGAATGAGCTTTCTAAAATTAAGAGAGTGGTTCAAAAATTTAAAGAGGATGCTCCCCATGAGGTAATGTTAATCCTTGACGGAAGTACTGGACAAAATGCATTTATACAAGCTGAGGAGTTTACTAAGGCTACAGATGTAAATTCAATTACTATAACTAAGCTTGATGGTACTGCAAAAGGGGGAGTAGTTATAGGTATAACTGATCGATTTAAAATTCCCATTAAATATGTTGGTGTTGGTGAGAAAGTAGGAGATTTAAAACTATTCCATAAGGGCGAATTTGTTAGCTCTTTCTTCGATTAATGAATTTATTAATTTCTTTTTCTGATTTTATTATTGATGCAGCAGACTATCTATGGAATGGTCCAATACTTGTGACATTATTACTAGGCGCTGGAGTTTTTTTCTCATATAAATCTAGACTAGTACCGTTATTATTTTTTAATAGAGCTCTTAGGTTATTAAGTAAAAAAGGAGATTCAAATAAGGGAATTAGTTCTTATGAAAGTGTTTCGAGTCAGATTGCAGGTATCGTAGGTATGGGTAATATAAGTGGAGTAGCAGTAGCTATTTCAATAGGTGGACCAGGAGCTATATTTTGGATGTGGGTAACTGCTTTTCTGGGAATGATTACAAAATTCTATACTTGTTCATTATCAGTTATGTATAGAAAAAAATCTCAAAATAAATTTTTTGGAGGTCCTATGTATGTAATAGAAAATGGTCTCGGTAAGCAATGGAAATTTTTAGCTACAGTATTTTGTTTTTTTGGATTATTAGGTGTTTCTCCAATTTTTCAATCAAATCAAATTGTTGAGGTATTTAATTCTGTCATTCTTAAAGATCAGTTTTTCTTTAATAATAAATTTTTTAGTGATTTAACATTAGGGTTAATTCTTGCTTTTATTGTTTCATTCGTAATTTTAGGTGGTATTAGTAGAATTGGAAAGGTTGCTAGTAAAATAGCTCCAGTCATGGTTTTAGTTTATATGGTTACTGTGTTCTACCTCATGATTATTCATTTTGATATGATTATTCCAAGTTTCAAGTTGATAATTACCGATGCATTTAGTGCAAACTCTGTACTAGGAGGTTCAATTGCATCAATAATTTTAGTTGGTGCAAGGAGAGCCTCTTTTTCAAATGAAGCTGGAATTGGCACTGCACCAATAATTCATGCTTCTAGTCAATCTGAGAATCCAATTGAGGAGGGTCTTGTTTCAATGATTGGCCCATTTGTTGATACAATTATAGTTTGTACATTGACAGCATTATGTATACTAGTTACTGATTCGTGGATAAATTTTAATTATGCAGGAATTGAGTTAGTAGCTGAAGCTTTTAATAGTTCTATGCCTACTTTTGGGCCTTATATTTTATTATTCACTACACTAACTTTTGCTATATCAACATTATTTAGTCTATCATTTTTTGGAGAACGGTGCATGGCATATCTGTTTGGTGAGCAAAATAAAACTATATATAGATATATTTATTTATGCTTAATAGTAATAGGTTCCGTCTCTTCCTTAAAGTTTGTAATTAGCTTAATTGATCTATCTTATGGCATTATGGCATTCCCAACAATCATCTCGGCACTATTATTGGCACCTCAAGTTGATGAAATGTCTAAAAAATATTTTAAAAAATTAAAATAAGACAAATGTTCACAAATTTTTATATTTGTATCCCGATTAAAATTTTTTTATGAATATAATCATTGCGGGAACGGGTGAAGTTGGATTTCACTTGTCTAAACTTTTAGCGCAGGAATCACACAGTATAGTCATTATTGACCACGATAAAAGAGCGCTCGAGAAAGCCTCACACAATCTAGATGTCTCAACAATCAAGGGAGATGTTACATCAATTAAGACCTTAGAGATTGCAGGTGCTAAAAAAGCAGATTTATTAATTGCTGTTACCTCTTCTCAACAGACTAATATTTTGTCTTGTACAATTGGGAAAAAATTTGGTGTTAAAAAATGTATTGCTAGAATTTCAAATTCTGAGCTCCTCCACAGAAAAGATACTTTTGATCTAACTACAATTGGTATAGATGAGGTTATTTATCCAGAATCACTTGGTGCAAATGAAATTAAAGCTCTTCTAAAAGAATCTGCAGTTACAGACTCTCTAGAATTTGAAGGTGGAAACCTTCACCTGATGGGGATTAGAATTGATAAAGATTCTTTATTAAGAGATAAAACTTTAGGTGAGTCAACATGGTTAAATCCAGATACTAATTATACTCCTGTTGCTATAGTAAGAGATATAGAAGATGAAATTCATAATGAAACTATTATTCCAAGATCTCATAATATTTTAAAGGAAGGTGATGTAGCGTATTTTATTGCTGAATCTAAGAAAGGTGTTGAAAAAGTATTATCTCTAGCTGGCAAAAAAAACCTAGAAATTAAAAATATCATGATATTTGGTGGATCCCCTTTAGCATATATGACCGCAAAATATCTATCTAAAAAATATAATATAAAACTAGTTTGTGATGATATTGAGAAATGTGAAAGGTTAGCTGATGAGTTATCCAATGTTATGGTAATAAATGGTTCTGCCACTAACATTGATTTGATGCAGGAAGAGGACCTTGACAATATGGATGCTTTTCTTGCTCTATCTTACGAAACCGAAAAAAATATTTTAGCTTCTCTTGCCGCAAAAGAGTCTGGTGTAAAAAAGACAATTTCTCAGGTTGAGAATATTGACTTCATTCCTTTAGCTCAAAATATGGGATTAAATACAACCATAAATATTAAATATCTTGCTGCAAACTTTATTTTTAAATATATAAGTGAGGATAAGTTTTTGGATTATTCTACCCTTAAAGGAGTTGATGCTGAAATTATAGAGGTTGAAGTTAAGTCAGAAAGTGATCTTCTCGGAACAAAATTAAAGGATTTAAATTTTCCAAAAGATAGTATAGTTGGTGGCCTTACTAGGGATAATGAAGCTCATTTTCCTAGAGGTAACTTTGAATTTGAGGAGGGAGATAGAGTTATTGTCGTTACTAAAAAGGAAACAAAGAATACTATAGAGTCAATGTTTAAATGAAATTCAACCTAAAAGTAATTAGTAATATTATTGGGATCCTATTGTTGATAAATGGGTTCTTGATGCTTACAGCTGTTCCTTTTGGCTTATACCATGGAGAAAGTTCTTGGAAAGGAATCCTAGTTTCTTCATTAGTAAATTCTGCAATTGGTTTCTTCCTCTACTATAGAACTAAAGACAATGATAATAAAGAGTTAAAGAGGAGAGATGGTTATCTTATAGTAACCTCTAGCTGGATCTTCATGTCTTTATTTGGTATGCTTCCATACATTTTTACCGGACAAATATCTCATATTCCTGATGCTTTTTTTGAGACTGTTTCAGGTTATACTACAACTGGAGCAACAATTTTAAATGATATTGAAGTACTTGATCACGGAATTTTATACTGGAGAAGTTTAACCCAATGGATTGGCGGGATGGGAATTATTGTTTTAGCCGTAGCTATTTTACCATTTCTAGGTATTGGCGGTATGCAGTTATTTGTAGCAGAAGCACCAGGTGTTTCAATAGATAAGTTACAGCCAAGAATAAAAGAGACAGCAATGAGGCTATGGCAAATTTATATTTCATTTACAGTAATTCTATTTTTTATATTATGGGCGGAGGGAATGAATTCTTTTGAGGCTATTAATCATGCCATGACTACTTTTGCTACTGGAGGTTTTTCAACCAAAAATGCTAGCATTGGATATTTTGAATCTCCACTCATTCAGTATACTATTATTCTTTTTATGTTTATATCTGCAACTAATTTTACTCTGACTTATTTTGCAATCAAGTTAGATTTTAAAAGAGTATTTCAAAATGAAGAATTTAGAATCTACTGTTCATTCATTTTAATTTTAAGTGTCATTGTTTTTCTAACCCTTTACTTTATAGATAGCTCGTACGCTGAAGAAACTTTCAGATCAGCACTATTTAGTGTTGTTTCTATAATTACAACTACTGGTTTTACAACAGTTGATTTCACAGGCTGGACAGAATTCATTACTATTTTGTTTTTTATTTTAATGTTTTTTGGTGCATCTGCTGGTTCAACATCTGGAGGAATTAAAATAGTAAGACATGTAATTCTTCTTAAGAACAGTTACATAGAATTAAAAAAACAATTACATCAACAGGGTGTTTTTACTTTAAGGTTCAATGACTCAAAAGTTCCTCAAAGTGTAGTAACAAATATTTTAGCATTTATGATGTTATATGTAGTTATATTTTCTTTGGGTTCAGTTATTATGACTCTTATGGGAGTGGATTTTATTACATCTATTGGCTCTGTTGCAGCAACACTAGGTAATGTTGGTCCTGGAATTGGAGAGGTTGGACCAGCAAGTAATTTTAGTTCAATTCCAGATGTGGGTAAATACTTTTTATCTTTATTAATGTTGATTGGAAGACTAGAACTTCTTACATTTCTTCTTATCCTAACTCCAGCATTTTGGAAATTTAATTAACATATTATGATAAACTTATTCTATATTATTTGGAATGCTAATCCTGAAATTATTTCTGGCTTACCACCGAGGTGGTATGGGTTATTATTTGCTCTTGGTTTTTTAATAGGATCATACATTATGAGATGGATCTATAAATTGGATGGTAGAGATCCTGAGGAAGTAGAAAGATTAACTCTGTATATGGTTATTGCAACTATTATCGGAGCAAGGGTTGGCCATTGCTTATTCTATGATCCAGTTTATTATTTATCCAACCCATTAAAAATATTGTATATATGGGAGGGAGGTTTAGCAAGTCATGGTGCTGCAATTTCTATTATTCTTGGAATGGTAATCTACTCAAGAAAAGTTAATGAAAAGTTTTTTTGGGTGATGGACAGAATTGTAATTGTAGTTTGTCTTGCGGGAGCTTTTATTAGGACAGGTAACTTTATGAACTCTGAAATTCTTGGTCTACCAACAGAATCAGGAAATGGGGTTGTTTTCGCTAAAAGTGTAAATGATATTTTAATGTTTAGATTTGATGGGAGAGTAGATGAGATTAATTTTATTAAGAGATCTGGTGAAATTACTGAGAATGGAGTACCAATTACTATAAGATTAAAATATGGTGAGGGAGTTGGTGTCGATGAACTGTCTGAAAACAATTACTATAAGTCTAATGTTAAGAGTTACCTAATGGGTTATGAGGGTATAAGAAATCATATATATGAAGAGTCTGATAAAGAATTAGATTATAAATTATTTAAGAATGGAAATACTTATTATGCAGAAATATATACGATTGGTATTCCAAGGCACCCAGCCCAAATGTATGAAGCGCTTTATTGTCTTCTATTGTTTATTTCCCTTCTCTCATTGTGGTATTTTAAAAGAGAGTCATTAAAAGACGGTTTTATATTTTCAATTTTTATGATAGTGTTGTGGTCTTTGAGAATTATTGATGAGCTATTTAAAGAGAATCAGGTAGATTGGGAAGCAGACATCCCACTCAATATGGGACAGTGGTTAAGTATTCCAATGATAATTCTAGGTCTAATTATTTTTATTAAAACTTACCCTTCAAGAAAAAAACTATAACACTTTCTATCTAGTATCGTTAATTATACCACTGTGGATGGAGTAATTTTCGAAAAGTTTATTGGATCATTTAGAAATCTAAAGACAAAAAGTTTTGATGATCTATTCAAAATATATCAACAAATTTTACTTATTACCTCTGGAGACTTTAATAAAACTATTTCTGTTCTAACCGAATTAGATAGAAAGTATAATATTACTACTCCTGAATATGGAATAGGAAATTTCATAGATGATCTCAAAAAAAAGGGTTTTATAAAAGAAAATAAATCCGATGGGGAAATTCAAATCACTAAGAAGTCTGAAATCGAATTTAGGCGTTCAGCTTTAGATGAAATTTTTGGTAAATTAAAAAAAGGAAATATTGGAAATCACTCAACAAATTTTTCCGGACCAAGTGTAGATTTAGACTATTCAACTAAACCGTATGAATATGGTGATAATATTGAAAAAATAGCATTTAATGAGTCTATTAAGAATGCACAAATTAATCATGGGATTGAAAATTTTACTATGAATGAAAATGATTTAGAGACATTTGAGTCAGATTTCAAAACACAAACTTCAACAGTATTATTAATTGATATAAGCCATTCTATGATTTTATATGGTGAAGATAGAATAACACCTGCAAAGAAAGTAGCAATGGCATTATCAGAATTGATTATGAAAAAATACAAGAAAGATACAATTGATGTTGCAGTATTTGGTAATGACGCATGGAAAGTAAAAATAAAAGATATACCATATTTAAAAGTGGGTCCTTACCACACAAACACTATAGCAGGACTCGAACTTGCTATTGATATTTTAAGGAGAAGAAAAAATAATAATAAGCAAATATTCATGATTACAGATGGTAAACCAACGTGTATGAAGGTGGGTATTAACTACTATAAGAATGCTTTTGGATTAGACCCTAAAATTTTAAATAAGACTTATAACCTTGCTTCAGTTTGTAAAAAAAATAATATAAGAGTCAATACATTTATGATAGCATCAGACCCATATCTTATGGAGTTTGTTGAAAAGTTTACAGAAATAAATGATGGATCAGCATATTTTGCAGACTTAAATGATTTGGGGTCAATGGTTTTAAAAGATTACAGTAAGAATAAAATTAAAAAGTACTAAAATGGATTATTTAAATATTAAATCTTTAGGTGAATTAAAGAAGTCAAATTGGGTTTCTAAATCAATAAAAGATGAGTTAAGAGATAACTTAATTTCTATCAAAAAAGAAGGTAAGAAGGTATTTTCTGAAATTCATGGATATGAAGAAACTGTATTGCCTGATTTAGAGAGGGCAATACTATCTAAGCATGATATTAATTTTCTTGGATTAAGAGGGCAAGCAAAAACAAAAATTGCTAGAAAATTAGTTGATCTTTTAGATGAGCATATACCCGTAATTACCGGATCACCTTTAAATGATGATCCATTAAATCCAATTAGCCATTATGCTAAAAGTTTGATAGATAAAGAAGGTGATGCAACTCCAATATCTTGGATGCACAGATCAGATAGATTTACTGAAAAGCTTGCAACTCCAGATGTAACGGTTCCGGACTTAATTGGAGACATTGACCCAATCAAGGCAGCTAATTTAAAATTATCTTTCTCTGATTTTAAGGTTATTAATTATGGTCTTATTCCAAGATCAAATAGATGTATTTTTGTAATTAATGAAATCCCAGATTTACAGCCCAGAATACAAGTATCTCTATTTAATATTTTACAAGAAAATGACATTCAAATAAGGGGCTTTAATTTTAGGATGCCACTTGATATACATTTTATTTTTACTGCTAACCCAGAAGATTACACGAACAGAGGAAATATTGTCACTCCACTGAAGGATAGAATTGGTAGTCAAATACTTACTCATTACCCTAAATCAATAGAGATTTCAAAGAAAATTACTAGTCAAGAAAACAGAATAAATAAATCTGTATCTGACAGAATCCATGTTCCAGAATTGGCTAGAACATTGATTGAGCAGTTAGCTTTTGAAGCTAGAAATTATGAGTATGTTGATAGTAAAAGTGGTGTCTCTGCTCGTTTGACTACTTCTGCTTATGAGTTCATGGTATCATCAGCTGAGAGAAGATTATATCTAAATAATGAAAATGAGACAGTGGTTAGAGTTTCTGATTTCTTGTCGATAGTTCCTGCGGTAAATGGAAAATTAGAATTGGTATATGAAGGAGAACAAGAAGGTTCATACATTGTAGTGATGAATTTGATTTCTAAAACAATTAAGAAATTATTTAACGATATCTTTCCAATTGTTAATGATAAATTAAAGGATAAGAAAAAAGACAATCCATATAAATCCATTCAGAAATGGTTTGAAAAAAATAAACTTACTCTTAAAAATGATATAAGTAAAAAAGAATATAGCTCATCTCTTCACAATATTGATGGCTTAGAAAATACTGTAATAAAAAACTTAAAAAGTCTGGCTTCAAATGAGCTAGAGTTTTATATGGAGTTCGTATTACATGGCATTGCTGAGAATAGTTTAATATCTAAGAAATATACCAATACAAGTATTGATTTTAAGGATTTAATATCTGATATTTTTAATGATAAAGATGGTATAGTTTAGTTATCTGGTTTGAGGAAAGCATCCACAAGGTCTTTCTTTAAAGGAATAACCTATCCCAATTTCTATTGATGAACCAATAGTATTTCCTATACCGTATCTTGCAAATACTTTTAACTTTTCATTGGATATTCCTACTGATGGTTTTAAAACATATTTACTAGAATTATTAAAATTCTCAATTCCAACACCAAAACCAATAAATGGAGAAAATGTCTCATCAAAAAAATAATAGTATGCATTTAATGCAATAGGTATTAAATATTTGTCATTCCCTGTATTATTTGAATTAGAAAATGTGCTTAAAAAACCAGCTTCTACAGAAACTTCATACTTTGCTTTTTGATCTATAGTGTATATAATCTCACCTATTGCTCCTATACCTTGATCAAATTGGTATTTGTCAGTTGCGTGATCATTTGTCCCAATAATAAATTTGGTTATAGCCGATACTGATATTCTTATTGGATTATAGTATTTATTTTGTCTATTCTGGGAAAAGGAACTTAAAGGTATTACTAATACGATAAAGAAAATTAACTTTAATTTTTTAGTGAGAGATAACATAAAAATTATATACTTGTCAAAATTATTAATTTTTAAATCTATGAAAAAATACCTTTCTTTTTTACCATTATTCTTTTTGTTTTTAATTCCATCTTGTAACACTAAACCTGTAGATCCTATTGTTGCTGATATTGTAATCTATAATGGAACTATATATGATGGCTCAGGACAAAAGCCATATATAGGTTCGATAGGTATAAAAGATGATAGATTAATTTATGTTGGAGAAAATACAGTTTTTGATTCAGACACAACAATTGATGCAACTGGACTTTCAGTATCTCCTGGATTTATAAATATGCTTAGTTGGGGTTATGGAACTTTACTAGAGGATGGTAGAGGTCTTTCTGATTTAATGCAAGGAGTTACTTTAGAAATTTTTGGAGAGGGAAGGTCTCCAGGACCTTACTATGAAGATGGAAAATTTGTTTCTTTCGGAGATGCTATGAATAAACTTGAGGAGAGTGGTGTTTCTGTAAATGTAGCTTCTTTTCTTGGTGCAGCTACCACAAGAATATTGGAAGTGGGTTATGAAAACAGAGATGCTACAGACCAGGAGATGAAAAGAATGAAAAATATTGTTAAGAAATCTATGGAAGAGGGGGCAATGGGAATTGGATCATCTCTTATTTATGCTCCTGGAGATTATGCCTCTACAAATGAGCTAATAGAGCTCTCTAAATCCGCGTCTGAGTATGGTGGTATGTATATCTCTCATCTAAGAAATGAAGGTGTTACTCTTTTGGAGGCATTTGAAGAACTAATGACTATTGCAAGGGAAGCTGATATAGCTGCAGAAATTTATCATTTAAAAGCTTCAAGAGAGCCTAATTGGTATAAACTTGATGAGATAATAAAAAGAGTTGAGGATGCTAGAGCTGAGGGCTTGCAAATTACTGCTGATATCTATACCTATAATGCTAGCTCAACGGGGCTTACTGGAGTAATACCAACCTGGGTACAAGAAGGCGGTCATGAAGCCTGGATTGAAAGAATGAAGGATCCTAAAGTAAGACCTAGATTACTGAGTGACATTAGAAAGCAATTATCTGAACAACCACCAGAGGGAATTTTAATGGTTGGTTTTAAGACCTCAGCAATGTCAAAAAAATATTTAGCTAAAACTGTTGCTGAAGCAGCACAGATGAGAGGTCAGTCTCCTGAAGAAGCAATCGTTGATATGGTAATTGAGGATGATCATAGAATCCAATGTATTTATTTTAGTATGTCTGAGGAAAATATAAGAAAAAAAATACAACTGCCTTGGGTTTCATTCTGTTCTGATGCTGGTATATATAGTGATATTTCCAAAAGTTTTAGAACACACCCTAGAGCATTTGGTAGCTTTATTAGAGTTCTTGGTAAATATTCTAGAGATGAAAACTTATTCCCTCTAGAGGAGGGTATCAGAAGGCTAACTAGCTTTCCGGCACAGAACTTAAAATTAAAAGATAGGGGAATGCTCAAAGAAAATTACTTTGCTGATGTAGTTATTTTTAATGCAGAGAGAGTTAATGATAATGCAACTTTTGAAGAACCTCTTCAATTTGCTGAGGGAGTTAATCATGTAATTGTAAATGGTGTTCCTGTTTTACTAAATGGTGAACATACAAATAAATACTCTGGAAGATTTGTTAAGGGTCCAGGTTACAAATCAAATTAGTTTCTTGACGAAAGATATCTTTCAAGATGCATCTTATTAAGTTCATCTGAATCTCCATATTTTTTTCTCATTTCATCTAATCTTAAGTGCATCATATCTCTTACACTTTTATAGTTTTCATCATCATAGATGTTATTCATTTCTGAAGGATCTTTTTCAAGGTCATACATTTCCCATTCATCAATATCATAATAAAAATGCATTAGTTTATATCTACTGGTTCTAACCCCATAATGTCTTTTAACCATATGAACTGAAGGGTACTCATAGTAAGTATAGTATATGGCATCTCTCCATTCTGTTTGAGAATTGTTAACAATTTTTCTAAATGACTCTCCCTGCATTTCTTTTGGAATTTTAAGTCCTGCATAATCAAGAAAAGTAGGAGCAAAATCTAGGTTTTGGATAAGTTGATTTATAATAGTTCCTTGTTTTATTTCTTTTGGATACCTCATTAAAATAGGTGTTCTTAATGATTCTTCATACATAAACCTTTTATCATACCAACCGTGTTCGCCAAGATAAAATCCTTGATCAGATGTATAAACGACAATTGTATTTTCTGATAAATTATTATCATCTAAATATTTCAAAATTTCTCCTACACCATCGTCTATTGATTGAATTGTTCTTAAGTAGTCTTTTATATATCTATTAAATTTCCAGATTGCTAATTCTTTTCCTTCTAATCTCTTAGATCTTAAAGCATCATTTTTTGGGGTATAAGCTTCTAGCCATTTAGACCTTTGATCTTCGGTTAATCTACTTAGCTGTCTATCAAAATTTGTATTTTCTCCCGTAAATGGATCTGTTAAAAATTTAAAGTCATGACCCCAGTATCCATGACCATCAATTTTCATTTCTTGTCTTTTTGCTGCAGTTCCTCTACCCTCATAATTATCAAAAAAGTTTTCGGGAGGGGTAAAAGTTTTATCATCAAAAAGAGTCAAATACTTATCTTCAGGCATCCAGTTTCTATGAGGTGCCTTCTGATGATAAAGAAGAAGAAAAGGCTTCTTTTTATTTCTCTTATTTTTTAACCAGTCCAAACTTTTTTCTGTAGTAATTGGAGTAACATGTCCTTCAATTTGAATTGTATCTCCATTCTCAATAAATACTGGGTTATAATAATGTCCTTGCCCTGGTAAAACTGACCAATGATCAAATCCTTGGGGCTCACCTCTTAAATGAATTTTTCCAACAAGTGCTGTTTCATATCCAGATTTTTGTAAACTTTTCGCAAAATTTGGTTGGTTCCAGTTATAAGGTTGGATATTATCAACTTTCCCATTTACGAAGCTATGTTTTCCTGTGAGCATCACAGCTCTACTCGGCGCGCATATAGAATTTGTTACAAACCCTTTATTAAATATTGCTCCCTCATCTCCGATTCTATCTATGTTAGGGGTGTTATTTAAGTTGTGTCCATAAGCACTGACCGCTTGGAAAGCATGGTCATCAGACATGATAAAAATAATATTTGGTGGGTCTTCATTTTTACATGATGCGAGTAAAAAGATTATTAATACTGAAAAATAATTTCTCATATCTTCTTTTCTAGTAGAGAAATAAAAAATGCATACTCCATTGCAGTTTCTTTATATGCTTCAAACCTCCCAGACGCTCCACCATGTCCAGCGTCCATATTGCAATACATGAGAAGAGGTTCATTGTTTGTTCTCCTATCTCTTAGTCTTGCTATCCATTTAGCGGGTTCGAAATATTGAACCTGTGAATCGTGGTAGCCAGTAGTAATAAAAATTGCAGGGTAGTCTTTTTTTTCGACTTGATCATAAGGTGAGTAAGATAACATGTAGTCGTATGAGTCTTTATTGTTAGGATTTCCCCATTCATCATATTCAAATGTAGTTAATGGAATATCTTCATCTAACATAGTTGTAACCACATCAACAAAAGGTACTCCAGCTACTATACCTCTAAAAAGTTTTGGTTCCATATTTACTACAGCACCCATAAGTAAACCTCCTGCGCTTCCGCCCATTGCAAATAGTTTTTCTTTATTAGCGTAGCCTTTATCTATTAGAAATTTACCGCTATCTATAAAATCATAAAATGTATTTTTCTTTTTAAACATTTTTCCTTCATCATACCATTTTCTTCCTAGATACTGACTTCCTCTAATATGTGCTATTGCGTAAACAAACCCTCTATCTAACAGGCTAAGCCTCACTGAGCTGAAGCTAGCATTATTAGTTATTCCGTAAGAGCCGTATCCATAAAGAAGAAGTGGGTTTTTGCCATTTTCGTACATATCTTTTCTATAGACTAGTGATATAGGTATTTTATTTCCGTCTCTTGCTGTGGCCCATACTCTTATACTTGTATAATTTTTTTTATCAAATTTACCACCTAAAACTTCGGTCTCTTTCAATACTTTTTTTTCTTTTGTGCTCATGTCATATTCTATTACAGAATTTGGTGTTGTCATAGAAGAGTAACTATATCTAAATTTATTTGTGTTTGTTTCTAAGTTGGTACTTGAATAAAGAGAATAAGCTTCATCTTCAAACTCGATATAATGACTTTTCCCATCTTTCCATGGTCTAACTTCTATTCTTCTTAATCCAGTTTCTCTCTCTGTAATTACTAGGTAATCATTAAATAAGTCAATATCTTCTAAAAGTACGTCTTCTCTATGGATTATATAATCTTTCCAATTTTCCTTATTTGTTTTATTTTCATAACATACCATTAACTTAAAGTTTGTAGCATTTTCAATATTTGTTCTAATGAACCACTTTCCATTAAAATGATCTATAGAATATTCAAGCCCATCAATTCTTTTTTGAAATAAGCTGAAATCTCCATATGGATTATTTGCGTCTATGTACCTATATTCTTGAGATAGGGTAGCGCTGGAGCCTATTATTATAAATTTTTCATTTTTGGTTTTGTAGGAGTAAACACTAAATGTTTCATCCTTCTCATAAAATATCTCTTTGTCAGAATCTTCAGAGTTTAGTTTATGCATCATAACTTTATCCGTCCTAAGTGTTTCAATATCTTTCAAATTGTAAAAAATAGACTGGTTGTCATTTGTCCAGGTAATAGATCCAGAGGTATTAGTTATTTCATTTTTGTGAATTTTTCTTGACTCTAAATCCATAAAATATATTGTATAAATTCTTCTGCTTAAGGTATCAACACTAAATGCCATTGTCTTGTTGTCAGGGCTAATTTCAATGTCTCCAACTCTATAGTACTCGTAACCTTTAGACATAACATTTGCGTCGATTAAAATTTCTTCTTTATTGCTTAGATTTTCTTTTTTTCTACAATATATGGGATACTGTTTATCTTTTTCATATCTAGTATAATAGTAATATCCATTATCCAAATATGGAACTGAGCTGTCATCTTCTTTGATTCTGGATTTTATTTCTTGAAAAATTTCTTCTTCTAGGCCTTTATAACTTTTCATATATTCATCTCTATATGAGTTTTCAGAATTTAAATAATCAATGACTTTTTTGTCATCTCTCTTGTTCATCCAGTAATATTCATCAACTCTTGTATCTCCATGAATAGTTAGTTTTTTTACAATTTTTTCAGCTGAAGGTTCTTTTAGATTATTTTTCATTTCGCAACTAAATAGTATAAATATTAATATAAAATAATTTCTTATCATACTTTATTTTTCCATCAGTAATATAGCTATATATATTATCTAAATAAGGTTTTGCATTTTACTTAATTTAGAGTAGATATTATTTTTTTTGATAAGCTCTTTATGGCTTCCCGTTTCAACAATTTGCCCTTTATCTATAACGATAATTTTATCAACATTTTTTATAGTACTCAACCTATGGGCAATAATAATTGTAGTTCTTTCCTTCATAACTTTTTCCACTGCAGTTTGAACAGACTTTTCAGATTTTGAGTCAAGAGATGATGTAGCCTCGTAAAAAATTAATATTGGGGGGTCTTTATAAATTGCTCTAGCAATACATATTCTTTGTCTTTGACCTCCTGATAGTTTAAGGCCTCTTTCTCCAATTATAGTATCGTACTTTTCATCAAGTTTTTCAATGAAGCCATAAGCATTTGCAATTTCTGAGGCCTTCTTTAACTTGTTATTGTCATACTTTTCACTCCCAAAACAAATATTATTTTTAATAGTATCGTGGAAGAGTAATGATTCTTGGGTTACAATCCCTATCATTTTTCTTATGTCATCGGTTTTATATTTATTAATATTTTTCCCATCAATTTTAATCGATCCATTTTTGAGGGTATAAAATTTTGAGAGAAGATCTATTATAGTTGATTTTCCACCCCCTGAAGGACCTACAATAGCAATACTTTCTCCTCTATTAATTTTGAAGCTAATTTTATTTAAAACATTATCGTTTTCGTATGCAAAGGATACATTTTCAAACTCAATGGATTTATTAAGAGTTTCTATGCTTTCTTTCCCTTTATCTTCTTCATCTGTTTTGTCTTTGTCTATAAATTCAAATACTCTATCCGCTGATGCCACGCCTCTCTGGATAGTATTAAACGCACCTGTTATTGCCTTTGCTGGTGGCAGAACTTGAGAAAAAATTATAATAAAAGCTATAAACTCTGAAGCTGTAATATCTGATGAACTCTCTAAAACCATACCTCCACCAACAAAAAGTATGACAGAAACCGTTACAATCCCTAAAAATTCACTTACTGGATTTGATAACTCAAATCTTTTATACATCGAGTAGTTTTGTCTTCCATATTCAGTTACCTCATTTCCAAATCGATTTTTAATAAATGAATTCGCTGTAAAAAGTTTGATAATTCTAATTCCATCAAGAGTCTCATTTATAATATTATTTATATTCCCTAAAGCTGTTTGGCTGAACGCAGCTTTTACCTTTAGGTGTTTGGCAATATTTGATATTATAAACCCAGATACAGGAATGAGGACTAGTGTATATACCGTAAGTTTTATAGAAATAGCGCTTAAAATAAAAAATAAACCTAAAAGAAGAGCGGGCTCTTTGAATAGTACAGTGACTGAATTTATAACGGAGTTTTCTATCTGCTGAATATCACTTGTTAACCTAGAAATCACATCTCCTTTTTTCTCATTAGTAAAAAAATTAATTCTAAAGTTTATAATTTTTTCAAACAGAGAATTTCTAATATTTGTTACCACTCTGACTCTAACTTTTGCTATAATAAGAGAGGATAAGTATTTAAATATATTTGCTAGAAATACAGATAATAATATAATTAAGCAGACAAATTTTAGAGCTTCTTTCCTTCCGCTTAACTGAATTATTTCATTGAAGTATCTGTAAAAAGTTGTTTTTAAATACTCTATAGAGAAGCTAAACTCTCCATTATTCACAATCTTTTTAGAAATATCATAATCTACTTGATTAAATAAAACTTCAAGAAGGGGTATCATAATAGAGAAATTTACCATGCTAAATATGATGTAAAATAGTGTCAGAATAAGGTATAGAGGTATTATTCTACTGTATGGAGTGGCGTAAGATAGTATTCTGAAGTATGTCTTCATACGGCTAAATTAAGAATAATATTTTACTCATTTTTTGTAAAAAAATAACAATTTCATAGCTTTGCAAACCTTAATTAAAAAAATAGGAAAAATAATGAAGAAAGATATTCACCCAGAATACAGAGAAGTAGTCTTCCAAGATGTCCAAAGTGACTTTAAATTTTTAACAAGGTCAACTATGACCTCTGAAGAAAAAATAAAGTGGGAAGATGGAAAAGAATACCCAGTAATTAAAGTTGAAGTTAGCTCTGCTTCACATCCATTTTATACTGGAAAGAAATTATTTGTTGATACAGCTGGAAGAGTTGAGAGATTTAATCAGAAATACAAAGCAAAACAAGTTACGGCTAAACCGTCTTTGAAAGAAGAAGCTCCAGCTGATGAAGACGTAAAACAAGTAGAAACCCCAGCTGCTGAACAAGTTAAAGAAGTAGCTGTTGCTGAAGCACCTTCTAAAGAAGAAGTAAAAGAAGAAACTACTACAGCTAAAGCATCTGCTACTGAGGAAGTTAAAGAAGAAACTCCTGTAGCTGAAGAGGCTAAAGAAGAAACTCCTGTGGCTGAAGAGGCTAAAGAAGAAACTCCTTCTGCTGAAGAAGATAAATCAAATTCTGAAGATGCCCCTGAAGAATCAGGCTCTGAGGAGAAAAAAGAAAATTAGTATCTATTTACACAAATAGTAAAAGTCTTCATCTCTTTGAAGACTTTTTTTTTATACTTGTCTATAAATATTATGCGATTTTCAGATATACCAGGTTTAGAAGATGAGAAGAATAGATTAATCGATTCATTTAATTCTAACAAAGTACATCACGCAATTTTATTTTCTGGACAAAAGGGCTCAGCTAATTTATCTTTATCTCTAGCTTTTTCAACTTTTATTAATTGTGAACAAAAATCTGAGAAAGATTCTTGTGGTGCGTGCTCTTCTTGTAATAAAATGGATAAGCTTATACATCCAGATGTAAATTTTGTTTTTCCAGTTGCACCAACCCCAAAAATTAATAAAGAAGTAATCAGTGATAAGTTTATAGAAAGTTGGAGAAGTTCAGTGATAGAATTTCCATATCTCAGTATTGACGACTGGTTTGAGATCTATGGATTTGAAAACAAACAGCCTAATATTTCTAAAGATGAAGTAAGAAACCTAATTAAAAAGTTAACGCTTAAGCCATTTGAGTCTAATTTTAAAATTAATATTATATGGTTACCTGAATTTTTACACCTCAGTACTTCAAATGCTATGCTTAAAGTATTAGAAGAGCCACCGGGAAATACGATTTTTTTCCTTGTAACAAATAACGATCAAAAACTTATTTCAACTATTAAATCTAGGGTTCAAAATTTTAACGTTAAAAGATTTTCTGATTCTGAAATGAAGGGTTATCTATCTATATATAAGGACGTTTCAGAGAATGAAGTTGATCAGGCTATTTATCTTTCTGATGGAGATCTAAATAATGCTCAAAAATATTTAAATGCATCTAATTCCCAAGATCTTGAAAAAGTTAAAGTTTGGATGAGGGCATGTTATTCTCAAAGCTTTGGTGATATTAATTCTGAGGTAGAGTGGTTTAATTCTCTCTCTAAAATTAAGAAAAGAACTTTTCTTACTTATACTTTAAAGCTTATGAGAGAAGCTTTAGTATCAAAAATAGATGAGTCTTTATCAAAAATATCAGAATCCGAGATATCATTTGTATCAAAGTTTAGAACAACTTTAGATTCAAATGAATTCGAGTCAATCATAACTTCATTAGATGAAAACATTAGATTTTTAGATAGAAATGCAAACCCAAAGATTTTATTTTTAGATTTGTCTATTAAAATTTCAGACCTTTTTAGAAAGGTTAAATCTTAAATTATGAAAAAACTTATTTTTATTTTAATCATTATAATTCAATCATGTGCTATGAATAAAGACGTATTAATTACTATTTCAACTCCATATGGAGATATGAAAGCCATTCTCTATGATGAAACACCTCTTCACAAAAAAAATTTTATAGAGTTAAGTGAGTCTGGTAAATTTGACTCCACAATTTTTCATAGGGTAATTGAAAATTTTATGATCCAAGGTGGTGATGTAAATTTAATTAATGATGATAATCTTATTGACTATACAATTCCTGCTGAGTTTAGTAGTAAACTGTTTCATAGAAAAGGAGAAATTGCTGCTGCAAGAATGGGAGATAATGTAAACCCAGAAAAAGAATCTAGTGGTTGTCAGTTTTATATAGTCCAGGGTAAAGTCTACTCAGAGGAAGAATTAACTTTAGATATTAATGCTCTATATGGGGGGGTAAGGAGGTTATTGCAAGAGGACGAGTATTCAGATATGAGGCAAAAATTTATCGAAGCTCAAAATGATCCAGAGGAGACTCAGAGGTTAGCAATCTCTCTTAGTAGTATTTGTGAGGAAAAGTATGGAATTCAAATTAAGAAAAATATTTCAGATGAGATCTTAAAGGCGTACACAACAGTAGGTGGCGTGCCTCATCTTGATGGAGGATACACTGTTTTTGGTAGAATTGTTGAGGGAATAGAGGTAATAGATAAAATTGCTGCAGTACAGACAGGACCTGCTGATAAACCTATTGAAGATGTTCCAATGACTTTTAAAGTTGAAAGAGTTAGTAAGGATAAAATCACAAAAAATTACGGTTACACATATTCCGAGTAATGAAGATACTAATAACTGGAGTTAATGGACTTGTAGGCAATTCTTTATATAGATTACTTCAGGACTCTGATCATACATTATTTTTTTCATCGAGAAATTTAGAGGGATTAGCTAATTATAAAATGGATATAACCGATAAAGTTGAGGTTAATTCTTTCTTTAAATCTGAAAGGCCTGATGTTATAATAAATTCTGCCGCGATGGCAAATGTTGATCTGTGTGAGGAAGAGCAAGATCTCTGTTGGAAGGTAAATGTAGAAGGTGTTCAAAATTTAGTGGAGGCTTGTGATCAATACTCAACACATCTTACTCATATAAGTACCGATTACATTTTTGATGGTAAAAAAAATTCTGGAATCTATAATGAAGATGACCTTCCTAAGCCCCAGGGTTATTATGCTAAAAGTAAACTTGCAGGAGAAGAAGTTATTACTAGAAGTCAAATTAGATACTCAATTCTTAGAACTATTTTAGTTTATGGAATTCATAAGAATGCTAACATAGTAACATTTGTAAAGAATTCTTTAGAGGCTAAAAAATCGGTAAATTTAGTTTCTGATCAAGTAAGAATGCCCACGTTTGCAGATGACCTATCAAAAGCTTGTATAAAAGCATCTGAAAAAAAAGCTGAAGGTATCTTCCACATTTGTGGTCCTGAGCAGATGAGCTACCTTGACATAGGTAACAGAATAGCTGATCATTTTTCTTTAGATAAAAATTTGATTAATCATGTTAATACAATAGATCTTAACCAGAAAGCAGAGAGGCCTTTTAAAACAGGTTTTGATCTTAGAAAGGCTATTAACATTTTAGATTATAAGCCTACTAAATTTGAGGATTCCTTAGATTTTATTTTTTAAATTTTTATAAATTGTGCCCAGTATGAGATTTATTTTACTAATAATATATTTTTTTATTTCGATTGGAATGTCCGCTCAGTCGGTGATATCATCGTCAGGTAACAGTGCATCTAATGAAGGGTATACTCTTAGCTGGACAATAGGTGAGGGTATTATTTCAACCATAGGAAATAATGATATTGAACTAACTCAAGGTTTCCATCAGCCATTAGTTATTGACGTAATAGCTGTTGGAATTGAAGATGACCTTATCTTGGATATAATAGCATATCCTAATCCTACTTATGACAAGGTGATGTTTGAAGGAGGCGACCCTGTTGGAATCTATCACATAAGAGTTGTTGATAAATTAGGTAGAGTGTTAGAACAGAAAAGCATGCCATTTCAGGAATTTATTTTAGAGATGGGAAAATATAATAATGGTACATACCTTATCGAAGTAGTAGAAGATAAGACTGGGAAGAGAAAGATATTTAATATAGTCAAGAGTCAGAAGTAGACTTATATTATTAACTATACCTATATTTAATTCGTTAATTTTACTTTAAATTATTTACTTAATGCAAACAAAATCTAAAGAGAAGATTAATATTGTTACTTTGGGCTGTGCAAAGAATATAGTTGATTCTGAAGTTCTGCTTACACAGTTGAAAGGAAATAATAGAGATGCATACCACCAAAGAGAAGACATAAGTCCAGATGTAGTTATAGTAAATACATGCGGCTTTATAGATAATGCAAAGCAGCAATCGATTGATACAATTCTCTCTTATGCAAAAGAAAAAGAATCTGGTAATATTAAAAAATTATTTGTTACAGGCTGTTTATCTGAGAGATATAAACAAAGTCTGGAGGAAGAAATACCAGAGGTAGATGGGTTCTATGGTACAAGAGATTTACCTGACTTACTAAAAAATTTTCAGGCTAAGTATAGAAATGAATTAATTGGAGAGAGGGTCATAACCACAGATTCTCATTATGCTTTTTTAAAAATATCTGAAGGCTGTGACAGGCCGTGTTCTTTCTGTGCCATACCACTGATGAGAGGTAAACATAGATCTAAGTCTATTGAGGATCTAGTTATTGAGACAAAAAATTTAGTAAAAAATGGTGTCAAAGAGATTATGGTTATTGCTCAAGATTCTACATACTATGGGCTCGATTTGTATGGTGAGAGGAAGCTGCCAGATCTTTTAAGAAGACTCTCAGATATTGAGGGTTTAGATTGGATTCGTATACATTATGCATATCCGTCTGGCTTCCCTCTTGAAATAATTGAGGTTATGAGAGAAAGAGAAAATATTTGTAATTATTTAGATATACCACTGCAACATGGATCTACTGAAATTTTAAAGAAGATGAGAAGGGGTATAACTAGGGAGAAGACAGATGATTTAATAAAAAGTATCAAAGATATCAACCCTGATATTTCAATTCGAACAACTCTAATAGTTGGGCACCCAGGTGAAGAAGATAAACATTTTCAGGAGATGTGTGACTTTGTTTCTAGAAATAGATTTGATAGACTAGGAGTATTTACATATTCTCATGAGGTGGGGACGCACTCTCATAGTTTTGAAGATGATGTTCCTGAGGCTGTTAAGAGAAAGAGGTATAATGATATTATGTCCTTACAACAGAAAATATCTCATGAAATAAATCAGGATAAGGTTGGCAAATCATTTAAGGTGCTAATCGATAGAGGAGATAAAAATAATTACTTTGGTAGGACTGAGTTTGACTCTCCAGAAGTAGATAACGAAGTTATTATCCCTGTCTCAAACTCTCATCTTAGAGTAGGAGAATTCTATGATGTTGAAATAACTAGTGCAAGAGAATATGATCTTATTGGAAAAATCAAATAATGAATAAAGAGACAATATCTTTTAAGGAAACTGGAAACTTTTCAAAAAAATTTTTGCGTTTTATTGAGAACGAATCCTTGTCATATTATCCAAAAGAGAAAAATATTCTTAAAACCTTAAAAGATCTAAATTTCTCAAAAGATAGTAGGGAGGTATTGTTTAAGGAGCTAGATCAGCAGTACGAAAACCTTGAGACATCTTCATTAGTAAAGAAAAATATAAAATCTATTCTATCCGATAACACTTTTACTGTTACAACTGGCCATCAACTAAATATCTTCACAGGACCGATGTATGTTATATATAAAATTGTTTCTGTAATTAAGCTATCTCAGACTTTATCTAAAAAATATCCAAAGTATAAGTTCATACCTATTTATTGGATGGCTTCAGAGGATCATGATTTTGAAGAAATAAAGTCTTTTCATTCTAATGGTAAAACCTACACCTGGGATATAGAGTCAAAAGGTCCAGTAGGAAACTTAAATACAGAAACTCTAAAAAATATTTTTAAAGAAGATATTTCTATTCCTGAGTTTTTTAAGGATGCATATTCTTCTAGCTCTTCTTTATCTGAGGCAGTGAGAAAATATATGAATTATCTCTTTGGTGAATATGGATTGATAAGCATTGATCCAAACTCCAAAGATTTGAAAAAAAATATTAGTGATATTATAGTTGATGACGTCATAAATAATACGATAGAGAACATAGAAAAATCTTCAAACGAAGTATCTGATGTCTATGTGAGAAAAGTTAATTTTTTCTATCAGGAATCTGATTTAAGAGAAAGAATTGATAAAACGGATAAGTATAATGTCCTATCAACTAGCTTATCATTTACTGAGAAAGAAATTAAAGATAAAATTAAATCCTCTCCTGAATTATTTAGCCCAAATGTAATTACTAGATGTCTTTATCAACAAAGAATTTTACCAAATGTATGTTATTTAGGAGGCCCTGCTGAGATTGTTTACTGGGAAAGTTTTAAAAAGTTTTTTGACAATTATAATATTCCTTACCCTGTCCTCGTCCCAAGGGATTTTGCTTTGCTACTAACAGCTAAAGTTCAAAAATTAATTAAAAAGTTAAACCTTTTACCAAGGGATCTATTTGAAGATAAAAGTAAAATTGAAAATAAAGTATTAGAAGTAGAAGCTGACGAATCAAAAAATTTTAAAAGAGAGATAGATCATATAAAAAAAATCTTGATTAATGTTTCTGAGAAATTTGAGAAGGAGGACCCAACAATGAAACCTCATGTCTTAGCTACTGCAAAAAAAATAGAGAATAGACTTCTCCAAATCGAGAGACGGTACATAAATAAACAGAAAAAAAATAATATTAAAATGATAAATCAGATCTCAGATTTATATATGTTTTTAAATCCAGGTAACTCCATTCAGGAGAGGAAGGAAAACTTTATAAGTTTTTATGAATTAAACTTTATAGAAGATTTAATTCAAAACTTAGACCCATTAGATCTCCAATTTAAAATTCTAAAGAAGTAGGTATGAATTTTGATGTATGTATAATTGGTGCTGGCCCAATTGGAATCTGTTGTGCTATTGAAGCTAAGAAGAATGGTTTGAGTTATATCATAATCGACAGGGGATGCTTAGTTAATTCATTATATAACTATCCAAAAAATATGACTTTCTTCTCAACATCTGATAAACTTGAGATTGGTGAGGTGCCTTTTATTTCACATAACTCAAAACCTACAAAATCAGAAGCTTTAGAATATTACAGGAGGGTAGTTTCATCATGGGAATTAAATGTAAATCTATACGAGGAAGTTACTGATATTATAAAAGAAGATAAGTTTGAAATTAAAACATCTAAATCAGAATATAGCGCGAAAAAAGTAATTATATCTACTGGGTTCTATGATATTCCATATAAACTTGGGGTCCCCGGAGAAGAATTGCCTAAGGTAAAACATTACTACGACGAGCCTCATCCATATTTTGGAATGAGAGTCGCAGTTGTTGGAGCCGCAAATTCAGCTGTTGATGTAGCTCTTGAGACATATAGGAAAGGTGCTAAAGAAGTTACAATGATCATAAGAGAACCCAGTCTTAGTGATAGCGTAAAGTACTGGGTAAAACCAGATGTTGAAAATAGAATTGAGGAAGGATCTATAAAATCATATTTTAATTCGAATATAACAAAGATAGAATACGATAAAATTTACGTCTCTACACCTGAAGGTGAAAAAGTTTTAGAAAATGATTTTGTCTTGGCAATGACTGGCTATCAGCCTGACTTCTCATTTCTGAGTAAATTAGGAATTGAGCTCGGAGAAGATAAATATAAAACACCTGTCCATAACCCAGAAACTATGGAAACAAACATAGAGGGAATTTACCTTGCAGGTGTAATTTGTGGCGGACTTAAAACCAACAAATGGTTTATTGAGAACTCTCGAGATCATGCTTCTATTATTTTTTCTAACATAAAATAATATAACTCATAATTATATTTCTCGTATTATTATCGAGCTTATGAAGATGAAAAGGCTTTTACTTCTTTTATTTTTCTTTAGTAATGTTTCCTATTCACAGGAAAGGTTTACACTCAATGGATATATAACTGATTCAGAGTCTGGTGAAAGCTTAATAGGTGCTACAGTATATATAAATCAAATTAGTTCAGGAACTATCACAAATCCTTACGGTTTCTATTCTATAACCTTAGATGAAGGCGTATATGACATTGATTTTAGATATATAGGGTACAATACTATATCTCGAAAGGTAGAACTTTCTTCAAATCTAAAAATTGATGTGGAACTTTTAAGCTCTGATATTCAGCTTGAGAGTGTTGTGGTAAGTGATGTTGCAGAAGATTTTAATATATCTAGTATTGAGATGAGTACTGCAAAACTTGATATGTCCAAGGTCACGGAAATTCCAACTTTTCTTGGGGAAAATGATATAATTAAAGCTATTCAGTTGCTTCCTGGTGTTAGTTCGGTAGGAGAGGGTGCTTCTGGTTTTAATGTTAGAGGTGGTTCTGTAGGTCAAAATCTTGTTCTTCTAGATGAAGCTCCAGTGTATAATTCTTCTCATCTTCTTGGATTCCTTTCTGTATTCAATCCTGATGCAGTTAAGGACTTGAAATTATACAAGGGTGGAATTCCATCTCGTTACGGTGGAAGAATATCTTCAATCCTTGATATAAGGATGAAAGATGGAAATAAAAAAAACACTGTATTATCTGGAGGGATTGGAACTATATTTAGTAGGTTAACACTAGAGTCACCAATTGTAAAAGATAAGTCTTCATTTATTTTAGCACTTAGGAGATCTTACGCAGATATTCTAGCAAAACCATTTCTAAAAAATTCCAATTTTTTTGATGATGGTGCAGCTTTAAACTTCTACGATTTAACAGCTAAGTCTAATTTTGAGCTTAATGATAATAACACTTTATATATTTCCAGTTACGTAGGAAGAGATATTTTTAAGTTCGATGCACGTCAAGGTTTTAACTGGGGAAATAAGACAGGTACAATAAGGTGGAATCACTTATTTAATGACAGACTTTTTTCAAACTTTACAGCTATTTATAGCAATTATGATTATCAGCTTGCATTCGGTAGTGACGACCGAAATAAATTTGAGTGGGACTCAAAAGTTGAAACATTTAATTTCAAGCCTGAATTTACATACTTTGTAAATGCTAGTAACGAGCTTTCAATTGGAGCAGAGCTTATTAATTATAGGTTTGAACCTGCAAATGCAATAGGTGTAAGTGATGGTGAAATGACAGATATCACTTTACCTGATAAGTATGCTTTTGAGGGAGCCTTGTATATTGGAAATGAACAAAAAATTTCTTCATTAACTCTTGCATACGGCCTAAGGTATTCTTTCTATTCGTACTATGGTCCTGGAGATAGATATGAATTTGGTAAGCCTTTGACAAGTGGAGATAGACGCCCTCTAATATCAGAATATAAAGTTGGGAAAAGTGAGACTATACAAAATTATTCTAGCCTTGAGCCTAGAGTCTCATTGAACGTTTTGTTAGGTAACACTTCTTCCTTAAAAGCAAGCTATAATAGGATGACCCAGTACATTCATCTCTTATCAAATACTGCTGCTTCTAGCTCTCTAGACGTTTGGACTCCAAGTACAAATAATATAAAACCTGAAATTGCTGATGCGTATGTTTTAGGTTACTTCAAAAATTTTAAAAATAATGCTTACGAAGCTTCACTTGAGTTATATTATAAAGACCTTCAGAATCAAATTGACTATATTGATGGAGCTGATCTTTTAATAAATAAATATATTGAAGGTGATTTATTGACAGGAATAGGTAGAGCTTACGGACTCGAGTTTTTATTCAAAAAAAATAGGGGAAGATATAATGGTTGGTTTAGCTATACACTAGGTAGATCCGAGTTGAAGATAGACGGAATAAATCAGTATCAGTGGTATCCTACTAGGTATGATCAGACTCATAATATTAAGATTACCTCAACATACAAAATAAATGAGAGGGTTCAAATCTCAGGAAATTTTGTATATCTAACTGGAACCCCTGTTACTTTCCCATCATCAAAGTTTGTAATTCAAGGATTTGCAATACCTCATAACGCGTCGAGTGCTAGACATCAGTTTAGAATACCTGATTACCATAGGCTAGATTTCTCAGTGACAATTAATGGCAAGAAAGAGAAGAAAAACGGAAAAGTAAGAAAGAATGACAGCTCCCTTATAATTGGTGTATACAATGTGTATAATAGACGAAATCCGTTTTCAATTTATTTCTCTCAAGGTGAAGGAACAGTTTCAGATTCATATGTGCCGGGAGAAGTTACTAGACTCTCTATCATAGGATCTTTTGTGCCATCTATAACTTATAATTTTAAATTCTAATGAAAAGATATTTTAAGATAGTATTATTATTATTTCTAATTTCTTGTGAAGATATTATTACCCCAGATCTTCCTGTAAATGAACCCATAATTGTAGTTGATGCATGGATTAATAATTTAGAAAAAGATCAAGTCATAAAACTGACAGAAACTCAAAATTATCTGGATAGTGGCGCTCCAGTTCCAGTTATTGGGGCCACTGTAAATGTCTATGATGAAAACTTAAATCATTTTAATTTTATAGAATATGCTGATGGAGAATACATATGGTCTCCAGATTCTGTATTTAAAAGTATTGGTGAGGTAGGAACAAAATTTTATCTGAATATAACTCTACAAGATGAGGGTATTAGCATATACTCAGAATCACAACTTAATAGAACCTCAATAATAGACAGTGTTAATTTTGTTAGAGGTCAGGTTCCTGAGGGATCTTACTATGCAGAGTTTTGGTCTAGAGAAGAGGAGGGGTCTGGTGACGCGTACTGGATAAAAAGTTATATCAATGGAGAACTTCAAACTGACTTGCAGGATATTATAACTTGTATTGATGCTGGAGCATCTTCAGAGGGTGCTATAATTGATGGTATACCTTTCATCCCACCAATAAGGAGAGCAGTTACAAAATTTAATAGTGATGATGACGGGAATTTTTTATCTCCATTTGTAAAAGGAGACTCACTTTATGTTGAAATACACTCTGTAACATACGAGGCTTTTGATTTTCTAAATAAGACGGCTATTCAAATAAATAGGCCTGGAGGATTTAGTGAATTATTTGCAGTCTCTCTTTCTAATGTTCCAACCAATTTAGTAGTAACAAATATTTCAGATGAATCAATAAATCTAAATTATCCTGTAGTAGGATTTTTTAATGTTTCTTCAGTTCATGGCATGGGAAATACTTTAGATGATGAAGAAATTGAGAAGATTGAGTTATATAATAGGGAGTGGTAATTTATTTTATTGCTCTAACCATCTCCTTCTTACCCTTTGGCCCTGACAATACATCTAATTTAAAACCAATTAACTTGAGATCTCTCTTGAACTGTCCACTAGAGCAGTATGTCACAAGAATAGAATCTTCATTCATATGAGAATATATTTTTTCTAAGTTTTTTTTATCCCAAATGCTAGGTTGTTTACTAGGGGCAAACGCATCGTAGAAGATGATGTCATATTTATCTTGAAGATTGATGTCTTCTAATGAAACCTTAGATTTAATAAATTCAATTCTGTCTGAGATGTCAATAGTTTTGCCTGGATCTGTAGAGTGTGACAATTGAAAAATATTACTATACTGTTCTCCGACTTTTTTTATATAGTTTAATTTTTCTATAATATTATTGGGTAGAGGGAAAGGTTCTAAAGTATGGTACAATATTTTTTCTTTTCTTTTCTCAAAAAAGATATGTGTTAGAAGAAAATTTAGCCCAGTGCCAAATCCAATTTCTAATATTCTAATATTTTTTTTTCTTTTCTTACCTAAGTAAAAATCTATTCCATTTTTAATGTATACTACATCAGATTCATTTATAGAGCCGTGCAATGAGTGGTAAGTCTCATTTAACTCAGAGTTATATATTGTATCTGAACCATCTGAAGTTTGAATAATTTTAAGATTCATTGTTTGAGTATACAGACACAGTGTGCGGCAACTCCTTCTTCTCTTCCAACAAATCCTAGCTCTTCTGTTGTTGTAGCCTTTACTGAAACTTGAGAGGCACCAATTTCCATAATGCTTGATAAAGTATCTCTCATTGAGTTAATATTATCTCTGAGCTTCGGTTTCTGTAACAGTATTGTCACATCAATATTTGAGATTTGATATTTCTTTTCTCGAACTAGATTCATCACTTTTTGTAAAAGAACTTTACTGTCAATGCCTTTATACTTATCGTCAGTGTCAGGGAAGTGCTTGCCTATATCGCCTAGGCTGAGTGCTCCTAGAAGAGCATCACAAATTACGTGTATTACAACGTCTGCGTCTGAGTGGCCTACGGCACCTTTGTAGTGATCTATTTCAATCCCTCCAATAATAAATCTTTTTCCTTCTTCAAGTTTATGAACATCGTAACCATGACCTATTCTAAAATTACTCATCACAACAAATTTAAGATTAAACTCATTTTTATAGCAAGAAATTTAAATTAATGTCATCTAAGATTCAGAACATTAACCCAAATTAGTTCGTAGTAAAAGCTAATATGAAAAATTTATTTTTCTTACGTTCTGTAGATAGCCATTATAATGATATGGCTCTCTTATTTTTTAGAGTTGTTGTTAGTGCATCACTAATGACTCACGGATATAGTAAATTAATCAGATTGATTGAAGGAAATATATGGGGAAGAACTCATCTTTTTTTCAATGAAGAGATATCGCTTGCACTAGTTGCTTTCGCTGAATTCTTTTGTCCAATTTTTGTGGCATTTGGTTTTTGGACTAGGTTCTTTACTCTTCCGATAATCTATACATTCCTCGTAATAGTATTTGATGTACATCTTGATGATCCTTTCTCCAAAATGGAAAAAGGAATATTATTTCTTGTATCATACCTTCTTATTTTTATGTTAGGTCCAGGTAAATTATCTGTAGATAACCTAACTTCTAAAAAGTAATAGAAGAAATAAAATTTATATATATTTACTGTAGTAAACCAAACTAATTCATTGCACCTTGTGTGTGATGTGATAGGGTTCCCCAGTAACCGACATTTACCCATATGGTTTTCAAAACTGACAACTTTACAACTAAACAACTTAAAGATCTTTATTTATCTATTCTTAAGCCAAGACTTATTGAAGAGAAGATGCTTATTCTCCTTCGTCAAAATAGAATCAGTAAGTGGTTTTCTGGAATAGGTCAAGAGGCAACATCGGTAGGAATTGCTCTTGCAACTGATCTTTCAGAATATATTTTACCTATGCATAGAAATCTTGGAGTGTTTACTTGTAGAGATATCTCAATGGTACAACTTTTCAATCAGTTTCAGGGAAAAGTGGATGGCTTTACAAAGGGTAGAGACAGGTCTTTCCATTTTGGATCTAAAAAACATAATATAGTTGGTATGATCTCTCACCTTGGTCCACAACTTGGAATTGCTGATGGGATCGCACTTGCAAAGAAGATGAAGAAAGAGAAAAAAGCTACTGTAGTTTTTACCGGTGATGGAGGTACAAGCGAAGGAGATTTTCATGAGGCTCTGAATGTTGCCTCTGTTTGGGATTTACCTGTCTTATTTGTAATAGAAAATAATGGATACGGACTCTCAACTCCGAATAAGGAGCAGTTCAAAGGAGAATCTTTAGCAATTAGGGGAGAGGGATACGGTATTGAGTCTTTGTCAATTGATGGGAATAATATTCTTGAAGTTTATGAGACAGTAAAAATAAAGCTCGATGAAATAAGGAAAAACCCGAGACCTATACTAATAGAATGTTTCACATTTAGGATGCGAGGACATGAAGAGGCTTCAGGAACAAAGTATGTGCCTAAAGAAGTTATGGAATACTGGGCAGCTAAAGATCCAGTTATAAATTTTGAGAAACAATTATTAGAAGAAAAGGTTTACTCATCTGATGAGATTTCTCAAGTAAAAGAAAATATAAAGAAAGAAATTAATGCTGCCGTGAAGGAATCTTTTGATGGGAAAGAATTTAATGTAAACCAAGAAGAAGAAGTCAAAGATGTGTTTTATCCATACGAGCAAAAAATAATTTTCCCAAAAGAAAAGGCTATTTCTGAGATGAGATTTGTAGATGCGATATCTGATGGACTTAGGCAAAGTATGAATAAGTATAGGGATATGGTCATTATGGGTCAAGATATCTCTGACTATGGAGGTGTCTTCAAAGTGACCGAAGGATTTGTTGATGAGTTTGGTAGGGAGAGAGTAAGAAATACTCCACTCTGCGAATCAGCAATTGTTGGGACGGCACTCGGTCTCTCTATAGAAGGAATAAAGTCAGTTGTTGAAATGCAGTTCGCAGATTTTGTGACGTGCGGCTTTAATCAGATAATAAATAATCTAGCTAAAATTCATTATAGGTGGGCACAGAATGCTGATGTAGTTGTAAGAATGCCTACAGGTGGAGGCGTTTCTGCTGGACCTTTCCACTCTCAGTCAAATGAGGCCTGGTTCTTTCATACTCCGGGGCTCAAGATAGTGTACCCCTCATGTTCTGCTGATGCTAAAGGATTATTAAATGCTGCAATTGAAGATCCAAATCCTTACCTATTTTTTGAGCATAAGGCCCTGTACAGATCCCATAAGGAAATGGTATTTGATGACTACTACACTACCGAAGTCGGAAAAGCAAAATTAGTAGAGGAAGGAAATGATATAACTATTGTAACATACGGTATGGGGGTGCACTGGTCTAAAGATACGATGAAAAATTTTTCAAATTATTCTGCAGATATAATTGATCTTAGGACATTACAGCCATGGGATAGGGAAGCAGTTAAAAAATCTGTAGAGAAAACAAATAAAATAATTATTGTACATGAAGATAGTGTAACCGGTGGAATTGGTGCTGAGATATCAGCTTGGGTTACAGAGAATTGTTTTTCTTATTTAGATGGTCCCGTGATGAGGGTGGGAGGGCTTGATACTCCTATTCCATTCAGAAAAGAGTTAGAAGAAAACTTTATGGCAAAAGGCAGGATCAAACAAAAGATAGAATCACTTCTTAATTTTTAAATAGTATAAGAAAAACTAATTCTAGCAATTATAATCTAAGTTTGAAAAAAAATATTTATTTTTAATTTATAATGATTATTATAAAACTATTTAAATGAAAAAATCACAGTTATTCTTTGCGATATTTTTAACTTTCTTTTTAGTAGTTTCATGCGGAGATCCGGGTGATGGTGGTGGACCTAATCCAGGTCCTGAACCTACTGACCCTCTTGATATTCAAGCTGATTTACTTAATGGAAATTGGAAGGTTAAAGACTCTAATTCTGTTACTAAAGACGGAACTATTGTTGATGTATTCACTACAATGACACTTAGTATTTCAGGTGGCACAAAGGATGGAGGCACATATTCAGCCAGTCATAACGAAGATAATGGCACTGAAGTTTGGCCTAATTCAGGTTCTTGGACATTCCAGAACGGGGATAAAAACAAACTACTAAGAAGCGACGGTGTTGCCGTGAGTATATCTGTGACCGAATCAACTCTTAGAACATCATTGACTGTTTCTGGGGGCTTGAAAGATGGTAATTGGGTTTTTGATTTCATTAAATAGTTAAGAGTGCTATCCTTTTAAGGGTAGTTTTTTAGTATTTTATTAATATATGATAAGACATTTACTGTTTTTTTTATTTATTATATCTTTTACTTTTGAGGCTAAATCTCAGGAGTGTCCTACTATTCCTCAAGTACTTGAGTCCGGAGAAATTGTACTAACTTCAGAATGTAGTCCTTTCACTTTTGATAAATCTCTAGTTATTTCATCTGGAACTAAGTTAACTATCGGAGATGGTGTAACTTTTAATTTTACTGGATCAGATAAATACATTGATGTAAGGGGAGAGCTTGTTGTTGAAAAAGGTGTTACTATTAATATGGGTAACGGAACATATATCAAGACTGAGGGTGAGGGTCTAATTGATGTGAATGGAGTCGAGTCAGACTCTGTAACCTTTACTGGATCTAACTGGAGAGGTATTTGGACAAATAACTCAAATGGATCATCTTCTATCAAATACTCAAAAATTATTCAAGAAAAATCAAACGGAGGTGATTGGAATGACTGGTTCCTATTACTGAGTAGGACAACACTGGAAAATTCTAGAATATCTCAAGCTAGATACGGAGTTTCTGCCGCCGCCTCGACACTTAAAAATAATAAAATCCATAATCTAAAAAGAGTTGCAGCGGAAATTTATGGTAACTCAATAGCTACTGGAAATGAAATTTATGATGTCAATTTAGAAAATTCAAATCAACCAGCTATTTGGTTATGGAATAATGCAACATTTAAAAGTAATAGGTTATTTCAGTCATCTAACTCAACCAATAACTGGGGAATTTATGTTGGATCAAATACAGTAGTTGAGTCAAATACCATAGGAGGTTCTTCTGGATTACACGGATCTGTTGGGTTAGCGGTACACGAGGATAATGTCACTATAAAAAATAATAATATTGGTGGGTATAAGTCAAATCTTGTTATCCACGGGAACATATATAACCTAGTTTTTGAAAATAATAACTTTATCGGTGAGATGAATACATCCTCTGGTCAAAGTAATGTGACTGTAGAAAATGGTAACTCAGATATTGAGGGCTACAACAGAGGTGGAAGAACTTACCAAAGTAATATTTTATCTCTTAAAATTGATTTAGAAAATAACTACTGGGGCAATACATCTGACATACCATCAACAATAAATGATTATAATGATGATATTGAGAGAAAAGGTAACGTCGATTTTGAACCTGTTTTATCTACTTCTCCTGCATCAGCCCCAATTCAAATACCTGGTGGAGTAACAAAAGCTTTTTCACAGAATAATGTGATATTATCATGGGATGCAGTTACAGCTTCTGATTTAGCTGGATACAAAATATATTCAAAAGATGGTGCCACTTACACGCTAATACAAAACATTGAAGATGTTAACGCTACTTCTTTTGAAATTTCTGGTGGCGACATTGAGAGTTCGTATGTTATCACCTCTTATGACTCTGACCTTGATGGGACTAATGATCAATTGGATGGTAATGAGAGCTGGTACTCTTCTGAATTTTCTAAGCTTTCATTTAGCTTATCTGTAGACTCAGATGATAAGTTAACTACTGTAGGTGATCCTAGTACTTACGACACGTGGTTGCTTGCAAATTATGATGGTGATTCTGCTATGTTTGAGCAAAGTTATCAAAGGGCATCAGACTGGTCTTACCAGACATATTCCGATGCAAGAGCCAAGATTGAAAATCATTGCTCACCAAATTGCTCTACCTCCGATCGGGGTATGGTTGTTGTGTATAATGGATGGGGTAATCACGCAATTGTAGAGGTGAATGCTTTAGTTAATACCCTTGAAACCACAAAGAGTAGTGGCTCCTACAATTATCTAGGACAATATAATGGACATTCTTACTTTAGATCATCATGGGGAAATTATATGTGGTCAGAAAGTAGAGATCAGGCAAATAATGATGGTGCATATCTAGTAGTTATCAATGATGAGAGTGAAATGAATTTCTTAAAATCAGTAAACTCTGATGGTTGGGTAGGTTACTATTCTGAAAAAGAGGGTAATGGTTATACAATGCCTGGTATTTGGAAATGGGTAGAGGAGATAGATCCAAAATCTGTGTTTGATATTAAATTATCTGAGGGAACAAGTCAAGCAGTAATAACAGCAACTCTCGATAGGTTATATTCAGATGATGTTACCATCAATCTATCTACTGGAGGCTCGACAAGTGTAGATGAAGATTACACAATAAGCTCTACAGTAATCTCTATACCTTCTGGTTCTATTTCGGGGACTACAGTTCTAACTTTAAAAGATGATATTCTTGATGAAGATGATAGCGATACCATTAAAATTGAAGTTGGATCATCAGATTATGCTATTGAGTCAGTCGATCAAAAAATATTAATTGCTGTAGAAGATGATGATGAGATGCCTTCGGTATCTCTAGCCATTTCACAGACAGCTATTGCAGAAAATGGAGGAACTTCTAACTTAACTGCTACCTTGTCTTCTGTTTCTGGAAGAGATGTTAAAGTTAATCTTAGAGTAAGCGGAACTGCGTCATCTCAAGACTTCACATTAAATGGTGATGAGATAGATATAGCTGAAGTTTTAACTGATGATTTAGTTCTAAACTATACGTTTAGCGGAGATGCCTCAGACGGTTCATCCAATGGTAATGATGGTACAGTTTATGGTGCTACTCTCACTGAAGATAGGTTTGGAGAGGATAATAGCGCATTCCTCTTTGATGGGGAAGATGATCACATCAACGTTCCAAATACTGAGAGTCTTCAAATCGAAGAAGATATAACGATCAGCGCGTGGATTAAAAGTGATGCTAATCTTAACTACCATACAGAATTTGTGTTACACACTCAAAACTCATACATTGATTTTAGGTTAGATCGAAGAGATAGTAATACGAGATTCCAACCATTCGTAAGAGGAGCAGGATCCCACGACTTTATAGGAGCTAATAATAATCTTGCTAATGAAGAGTGGGTAATGGTTACTTTTACATCTACTAAGTCAGATGACGAAAACTCTAAGACTAAAACATTTAAAATATATGTTAACGGTGAGTTACAAAGAACAGAAAATAAAATTGGTAACAGATACGACATTGATAAAAATTCTCCAATAAGTATTGGAAGTAACTCTAATGGTGACTGGAATCATTTCAAGGGAGCGTTAGATGATATTAGAATTTATAACAAGGCCCTTACAGAAGAAGAAGTTTCTAATTTATATGCTTCTCAAAGTGTTCAAGATGTAAATGCATCTATCATTATTGCTAAGGGAAGCACAACCGGTTCAGTTGAAGTAAAAGGAATTGATGATGCTACCGATGAGACAGATGAGTCAATTATCAATAGCATAATTTCTGCAGTTGGTGCTTCTGTATCTGTTAATAAGTCAGCAAGTCTAGTGATTACAGATGACGATGTTACTAGTGTCTCTCTTTCTGTAGATAATCAAACTATTAAAGAAGGAACTAATCAGTATTCTACTGTAACAGCTACACTAGACAAGGTATCTGAGCTTCCGGTCACTGTTTATCTTGATGGTAGTGGTGTTGACGAAGCGGACTACTCAATTTCTACTAGCAACGACACAACAGGAACTGTTGCCACACTAGTCGCGCACTATAAATTCAATGGTGACGCAAATGACGAGACAGATAATGATCACGACGGTACAGTAAACGGTTCAACGTTAGTTGAAGATAGGTTCGGTAACGCGCAAAGCGCAATGTACTTTGACGGTGTCGATGATAATATTAAAGTTCCTTATGTTGA